>B570J13885_100065_pt1 | contig 17094 bp, 17 predicted proteins | sample LakMenEpi21Jul08_FD_13885 | JGI IMG/M metagenome (IMG submission 13885)
TCGTTTCTCCACTTGCAAATGTGAAAGTTTGAGTATTTGCAATTAAGTCGTTTGCACTAGCTGTATCTCCTGTAGCAATAGAAGTAGATACATTTACACTTTGATTACTTTGAGCATCTCCTGTACGAGTGACAGTGAAATTAATTGCATTTCCTTCTGTTGCTGAAGCATCAACAATGCTAAATATTGGTGCAGAATCATCATTATTAATAGTCCCTTTAGCTGTACCATTACTGAGACTAATAATTGCACCATTTGTAGGATTACTTAAACTAACTGTAAAAGTCTCATTTCCTTCAAATAGGACATCTTGACTTGTTTGTACAGTAAAGGTTTTAGTCGTTTCTCCACTTGCAAATGTGAAAGTTTGAGTATTTGCAATTAAGTCGTTTGCACTAGCTGTATCTCCTGTAGCAATAGAAGTAGATACATTTACACTTTGATTACTTTGAGCATCTCCTGTACGNGTGACAGTGAAATTAATTGCATTTCCTTCTGTTGCTGAAGCATNATGTAATTGAGAAAATAGGGACTATAAAATTGAAGTCATTTGGTGTCAGAATATTAGCCTGGATATTCTTTAATATCCCCAAACTTTTGACACTACCACCTATATTAGCTTTAACGGTTGTATCAGAACCCGTTTGTGTCAAGATCAGATTAGCAAAGTTTGCAATTTCTGGGATACCCTCAATAATGATCTTATCTTCACCTTGGGTAAAATCTAAAACTTCAATGGCTACTTCGGGAATTGCTGCACTAGCAAGATAAAATTTATCTGCTCCAGTACCTCCCGTTAGTTTACTACCCTTTACCCCTCCAAACAGTAAATCATCACCAGACCCACCAAATAACTGGTCACTCCCTAATCCCCCAACCAGAATATCATCACCTTCATTACCATTTAAGATATTATTTCCGGTTAGATTAGATACATCTAACTTATCATTACCAATTCCACCATTAAGGGTATTATTACCACTACCTCCAGAAACAGTTAGTGTATCGTTTCCAGATTCACCACTAAGGGTATTATTACCACCTTCTACTACAAATAACTGATCATTGTCTTCTCCCCCTTCAAGAGTGTTAAAACCAGAACTACCTAAAGCATATAAGCTATCTGTTCCAGCACCACCTTTCAATGTATCCTGATTGTTACCAACAAGTTTATCATTGCCACTACCACCATCAAGTAAATTACTTCCTTGACCATTAGAAGCATCTAAAATATCATCTCCTTCAAAACCAAATAATTGGTCATTCTTTTTAGCTTCTAAGTTATCTTGACCAGAAGTCCCATTAATAATCATAACTTTTCCCCGATTAACTACTGACTAATAAATTCTAGGATGTATTGGTATTTTTTAAGCATAAGTATTTACCATGCTTAAAACCTGACTACATAAGTTACCCCTGCTTTTGTTGTATTTTGCCTCAGTATCACGGATTTGACAACTGTACAAAAACTGCTCTTAATTGTTAGCAGTGAGGGTACTAGATGTAATTCCTAGTAGTGAAACTAACTCAGTTTTGAACAAGATTTTTTCAGTTTATACGGAAAAGATTATGAAATAGTTTTGAAATAATTATCAAATCTTTAAATACTAGGAGGTCTATATCTAAAAAAACAGTACAGCTTCATCAATGTCTATAGTTGTAAGCTGTAACTGAATTTGATACAAACTATAACGCTTAACTGACTAGTCAGGGTTAAGTGTAATTTCTGATAATAAAACTAACCCTGTAAATATTATCTTAATCGAAGTATCATAAAGAACTTGAGATAATGTCAAATCAGTGAACTTAGTAGCAGTAGAAATACTAATAATGTTGCCTATAGCACTCTGGACTACGTTAATCAAACCCAATTTAAAAAGATAGGATTTTTTCTCAAAATTAATGATAATATTTTTCAGTTAGTGTATTCTAAAGAAAGAGGCTAAACTCCAACTAACTCGCAAATTTAGTCTGTGAGTTTCTAGTTTTACTGCAACTTTATAGCATTTTGGGGGCTACTCGCTTGAAATTTCCTGGCTCAGAAACAGATACAAAGCACGTTATTGATATAGGTTGGACAGACCGTTGGCAAGTTTATCAACGTTTGCAAGAATTGGGTATGAGTTGTGCTTGCGAGAGTAATCAGCCTTTAATAGTAGAAGTAAATAACACTACCGAAGCTATTCAGATTTGGAGTGTCATTAAACAATTTACTGGTTCTCGTCAAGACTTGATTCGTAGTATTGAAAACTGTTGGCGTATTCGTTAAGTGAAAGAGGAAAAAATGAGTACAAATACTAACTCAGAAGTAACAGAATTTTGTTTAGAAGGCAGATTTTTAGATTTTGTAATCAAGGATGAATATAAGCTAAAAGGCTTATTATTAGGAACTTCTGAGGGTGAATGTTATATAAAATTAGCCAAGCATTTACGGAGTGCTTTTGATTTGCGTTTACCTCAAGGGACTTGGTTACAAGTTGTCGGGACGAAACAATACAACGCCAAAAAAGATCAGCTAACATTAGTAGCAGAACAAGTTATGGCTGCAAATTCTAATACAGGAATAGTTGTAGAGCAAAGTCTAGCTAAGACGAAAAAATCTAAAGTGCAAACAATTCTAATTTGTCAAAAATCTGATTGTATGCAACGTGGTAGTAAAGCTTTGTGTCAAGCTTTGGAGTTCGAGTTAAAAAATAATGGGTTAGAAAATTCAGTCGCTATTAAAGGTACCGGTTGTATGAAAAACTGTAAAGCTGGTCCTAATTTAGTTATGCCGGATAAAACTCGTTATAGTAAAATTAAAGCTGAACAAGTTCCAGTTTTGATAAATAAGCATTTTTCTGGGGAAATTCGGGAGAAAGTAGACAATTCCCAAGTTCAAGAAATATACCCTACCCCCACTGTCGCACACCCTCCCCTTGATAAGGAGAGAGGTAATTTTGTATATCACTAAAAAGGGAAAGTCTATAGATTATTAAATGCTGTTAACCAATATTCCGATAGATTGTAAATGATTTCCTTGAGTTTATCCTCTGGTTAAATAGCTTTTAATAAAAGTGTGTGTTTATCTTCCCAAGAAATTTATTTTTAACTATCTTTTTTCTTTACTTTCAAACTCAAAAAGGAGAGTTTTCATACTCTCCTAATTTACNTAAATGTAAAAGTTTAAGCTTTAATGATTATTATGTTGTTGTCGTTCACGATTATTATATTTACGAGATTGACGTTCATTTGCTTCGCGTTGACGCAATTCACGAGCGCGTTGTTCATAAATTTGTCTTTCACTCAATTCACGAGTGCGTTGTTCACGAATTTGTCTTTCACTAAATGATTTAGTATGATCAGAAGCAAGAGGATTACGATTAAGATTATCATGTTGACGTTGAAAGTCAGCAGCATTAGCATTTTGAGAAAAAGCTGCAATTGAAGTTACTGTTAATAAACTTCCTAATAAAATAGATATAAATTTCTTCATAAGTCTTTCTGTTGACCTGTCTTGTTTAATTTTGGTTTAGATATACCTAATTTAATTAATTTATTCTTAAAATGCCTGTGAAAAAAGTCATGTTAAAACAGTTACTTTTGTCACCTTTATTTTTACTATTTTTTGTTTTTTGTTATCTATTGCTTCTTTTTTGTTATCTTTTCCTTCTTTCCTATTTATTTACTTATTAGAATACTCTTAATTCATTTATGCTTTTAATCTTAAATTAATGTAATTATGTTTTGTCTTTCTTGTTATTAATCTTTAGCTAATGTAGTGTAAACTTGTTTTATGTGTTTTACATCTTTAGCTAATGTATCTTAATCTTGTTTTATTTGCAAATAATCTTTTGTTGTTGTTGTACACGCTTATCAAATAAGCAGTTATAAATTTAATTTGTTTAAAATAAATAAAAATTATTATCTTTAACTATTGACATTTTTAAAGATATACCCTTATAATTTATTTACCAACTTAGATTATTGTTAACACAGTAAATTTAACTATATATTTTATAATTACTGCCATAAAAACAATATTTATTTAAATAGAATTTAATTAATAAAAGTATTTGATTAAGAAAATTTTATAAAAAACTATTATCTTAATTATATGAAATCATTACAAAAATGATAATATATTTTAATATAAATTAAAGTTTTTAAATTAGCTTAAAAAAATAAACAAGTTATTATAACTTTTTCTAAATTTGAAAATAAACAAAACAAAAACTTTATTATGACTAGCAATACTACTTTCACGTCTTGGATAACTTGTCCCAAACCTAACCCTAAAGCTAAAATACGCTTATTTTGCTTTTCTTATAGTGGTGGTAGTGCGACAATTTTTTGCACTTGGGTTAATGATTTTCCCGATAGTATTGAATTATGTCCTATAGAAATTCCTGGTAGAGGTAGACAAATTAAATTATCACCATATACAAAAATTGAACCTTTAATTCAAGCAACAGCTACAAATATTATTCCTTATTTAAATAAACCTTATGCTTTTTTCGGTTATAGTATGGGAGCATTAATTAGTTTTGAGTTAACTAGACTACTGCGTTCTGACTATAACTCTCATCCTTTACATCTTTTTATTGCTGCTTATCACGCTCCACAACTTCCTTCTGAAACTTCATTAATGTATCAATTAACAGATACTGATTTTTTAAACGAAATATATCAACTGAATGGAACTCCTAAAGTAGTGCAAGAAAATCCAGAATTAATTAAGTTTTTTTTGCCCGTAATTCGGGCCGATTTTACAGTTTTAGACACTTATGTTTATAGTCATCAATCACCTCTTAATTGTCCTATTACAGCCTTTGGTGGGTTACAAGACTCAAGAGTTAGCTATAATGCTCTTTCTGCGTGGGAAAAACAAACTACTGCCCCTTTTTTATTACATGAAATAGACGGAAATCACTTTTTTATTAATACCGCTAAAAATACTTTACTTAATCTTGTGATTCAATCTTTACAGTCTTACATTTAAGATGTTTTTACTAAAAAATAACCTTTATTAAAAAAAATGACTTTTGAGAAGCTCAATTTAGAGTTAAATGAGTTAACATGATAAAACTAACTTATGTAAAAAACCGTAAACGTGCTAAAAACTTCTTTACTCTTATCTTGCTATACAATTTTTAACCCCAGTCTACTTATTTACTAAATAGTACGGTTATTACGACGGTCATATCTATAAAACCGAATTGTCATCAATTGATTTTCTAGTGCTATTATTTAATTGGGAAGCTAAAGATTAAGCTTCAGGAAGTTAGAAGGTAAGAACCTTACCAGTAGTATTATTGTTTACCAAATCAGAAGCTTAAAATTCAGTCTTACCAAATCAAAAAGTCCAATAGTGAATTTTTGAGGACATAGTTATGACACTTGTACGTTGGAATCCGTTGCGGGAAATGGAACGTTGGGAACCATTTCCAGAAATGAGTATTATCCGTCAGCAAATGGACCGTTTGTTTGAACAATTGTTACCACCTGATGCCAGTGAAGCAGTGGGTTTAACATTTGTTCCTCCCGCTGAGATTGCAGAAACCGATACCGATTTGAAGTTAAAAATAGAACTACCAGGTTTAGAAGCGAAGGATCTTAATGTCGAAGTCACTCCTGAGTCAGTTTCTATCAGCGGTGAGCGGAAATCAGAAATTACCAAAGAGGAGGGAGGTATAACTCGTTCAGAGTTCCGTTATGGCAAGTTTCAAAGAGTAATTGCCTTACCTGCGGTTGTTGACAATGAAAAAGTAGCAGCAGAATATAAAGATGGAATTCTCCGTTTAACTATTCCTAAAGCCGAATCTCAGAAACATAGATCAGTAAAAGTTCGTCTTGGTTAGTTGAGAGCATTCAGCTTTCGGTTATGGACTTTATCTAGGGTACGGATAGTTGGTACTAATGCTTAGGGTGTGAGTCGAGGAAAATACACACTTCCGTCTCTCTGTTGCTTATTTGTCCTATTTTTGGAGGCTGGATGCTTTTTGTCAGGCTGAATCAGGAAGGGTGAAGGGTTGTATAATCATTTCATCCTTCATTTTTTTGGATCAGCACAGAGGGAAGATCATATTCATGATCACCGAATCATGCTTGAAGGTATCCGCAAAAATGTACCTAAAAATATGTCTTTAGTTATATAGTTGATTCCTAGGACAATTATTAGAATAGATGCTAAAAAGCACTTTTTTATTTAGGGGTGATGAGTTCGACAAATTGTCTTATATTTCTTTTCATACTTTTATGTAGGGTATGAGCAAATATATCTCAGTCACTGTTAATATATCAAAAGTACCAGTTTGTATTTTTGACTTAGATAGGATTTTCTGATTTTTTGGAAAACTTCTATAAAAACACATACTGATACAGTTTCATTTGCTTGAATAGCTATATAAAGAGGATCGAAATTAGCAATTATTAATTATGGCAACAAAAGTAATTGATGTGAGAGAGTATACTGTCCGAGCCCATAAGAGGCGTATTCATACGCGGGTTTTCCACTTTGTTTGTAAAGAATGCAATCAAGCTACAAAGCGGGAAACTTTCGGAACACGCCCTTTATATTGTGAAAGTTGTCGTCCCCCCCAACCTCCTAAAAAATCACTCCAGGTATCTACACCAGCAAGCCTAGAGCCATGACTTATACTAGCAATATAGATTTAGGTTGAGTTAACTGCTATGAATTCTCCAGGACAATTACAAGCACCACCGGATGGGTTTATTACACCGTTGTTAGAGTTACGAGATTATTATGGGGGTCTCGTGCAAAAGTACCAACGTCTATTTATAGAGGCGCGATCACAATTAGATAATGTAGAATCTTTATTATCTACTTGGTCTTATGCTGATGAGAATGCACAAGTTAAGGTTGATAAAGAAGATTCATTATTATTGTTGTCTTCTGATCACAGGTCTAATATAGAATATCTGGAGTCTCCACCCTTAGAAATTCCTAAATCAGACTCTTTTAACGTCAATCATCCCCTTTCTGAAATCAAGAACTCCGGTAATTTCCCCTTTCAGCGTCGTCATTATGTCGGTAAGGGAGAAGATATTCCCATGCTGGCTCACTATGGAAATATGAGTCGCATGGAAGCACTCAAAAAGCTATTGCAAGAATATGTGGGAACTGTCTGTCATATAGACTTTATTGTGCGATCGCTATATGGTGATTTAGAGTCGACAATTTTTAAAGTTGTTAAAGGTAGAGTCCAATCATCTCTGACACAAGGGAGAGAAAGCGGTTATTGGTCATCAATTCCCAATGAACCTGGTTGTTATACTCTAGATTTAAATTCCCTAGGTCCGATTTCTAGTAGGGGAACATCCAAAGGGACTAAATCCACCAGAACCAACAAATATTTCATCAGACCTCAGATGAAAACAGTATCGATGTTGGCACAATTTGATGGTCAATTTCTCATTGATGCTCTGACCTTGTTTCTAGAAGAAAATGCAGGACGAATTTTCAATGTTAATGAGATAGTTAATGGCATTTATGGATACCTTGATGTCGAAGAAGTCAAAGAGGTCAAAAATAAAGTTCTTAATGAACTATCTAGAGGACATCGTACAGGTCGATTTGTGAGAGTTCCCAACCAAATTGGTTTGTATACGTGGGATATGAATATGGTTGCCCAAAAATGAAATGAAAAAGGTGCGTTAAATAAGTTATAACGCACCCGTCGAAAAACGGAGAGGGAGGGATTCGAACCCTCGAAGGGATATAATCCCTTAACAGATTAGCAATCTGCCGCTTTCGACCACTCAGCCACCTCTCCAATCATGTTTAACAATGTTATCAGAAGTTTTTGAGATTGTCAATAGTTATTTTATAAATAAATTCCATGACCAATGACCAATGACCACTGACCAATGACCAATGACCACTGACCAATGACCAATGACCAAGCTATAGCACTTGCGATCGCATCCAAGCTACTGGTAACGTACGTAACTTTTTCCATTGGGGAACATAAGCTCGTTGACTGAACACATCATAGTTATTGCGCTCAATCACCTCTAAAATCTGCTCATAGAGCATAGATGCAGACCAAACAGGCCACCGAGCATCAGCAGCCAGGTAACTAATACCTTTATCCGCTTGAATGTAATACTTACGGGCGCGATCAATTTGAAATCGCATAAGTGAACGCCAGCGGTCATCCACTACGCCGCGAATACATTCTTCCTCGGTGTAATCAAATTTAGCCAAATCTTCTAGAGGAATATAGATTCTACCGCGACGGGCATCTTCACCAACATCACGGAGAATGTTCGTGAGTTGGTTAGCAATTCCCAAGGCGATCGCTTCTTCTATGGGAAGATAGGGCTGTTGGCTGTGATACCAAGGGGCTGTATAGATGCTATTATCTACGCCCATAATCGTGGTTGACATCAAACCCACAGTTCCTGCTACTCGGTAGCAATAGAGGTATAAATCCTCAAAAGTTTGATAGCGACTGCGATACAAATCCATGCGCTGACCGGCGATCATATCCCGAAAGGGTTGAATGTCTAACGGAAAGCGTTGAAGGGTATCTACTAACGCTACATCATAATTATCCAAGGGGCATCCTGCAAAAATCGCCTCCAGTTGTTTTTCCCATAGTTCTAGGGTTTCTGGCGTGGTGATAGCAGAGGCAGGACCATCGACTAACTCATCTGTACGGCGACACCAGGCATAAATTGCCCAAACAGATTGACGCTTGGCCGGACTCATCAGCATTGTACCTAAATAAAAAGTTTTAGCGTACTTAGCTGTCAGTTCCCGGCAAAGGGTGTATGACTCATCTATAGAAACCAGCGTTTTCATGCGCGGGGGGGAATCAGGCAGTTGCAACATTCGTGGCGGGCGGTCAGGTTGGCATTTGCAGGTTAGAGGGATTTGCTACCGTCAGCGCTTGAGATATGGCCTGCGCTGTTAGTTTACCAGAAAGTACAGCCCCTTCCATGCTGGCGAGATAGCGTTGCATTGTATAATCCCCAGTCAGATAGAAGTTAGAAATGGGAGTTTGCTGTGAAGGGCGGTACTGTTGGCGACCTGGGGTAGCTTTATAAACTGAACGCGGTGTTTTCACCACATGATATTTCAGTATTTTAGTAGGATGATCTCCCCCAAAGTGTTGAGGAAAGAGTTTTTCTAACTCAGTAATTGTTGCAGCAACGATTTCTTGATCAGATTTAGATATCCAATCTGCGGCTGGCGCTAGAACTAATTCCAACATAGACCGCTCAGAATTAGCATATTCACGGCAAGTATTACTCATATCAGCATAGACGCTCAGGAGTGGAGACCGAGAAAATAGCAGATGATCAATATCTGTTAATTTGCGGTCGAACCAGATATGAACATTAATCACTGGCACACCTTCTAAACCGTTCAATTTTTGGAAAAATGGCATTTCTTTCCAGGCATTGGGCAAAATCGGCTTTAAAGGGTCAACGGGTAGGGCAGATACATAAATATCCGCTGTCAGGATCTCATCTTCTGCCCCGTTTAAGCCGCGTAATAGGAATCCTTTAACTGTTCCATCTTCATTGAGTAAAATCTCTCTTAAAGGTACATTCAGACGCACCTCACCATCTCTTTCCGTAATGTGGTCAATGATTGGCTGACACAATCTTTCTGTGGGTGAACCGTCCAGGAAGGCCATTTTTGAGCCGTTTTTCTCTTGTAGAAAGCGATTCAAGGCTGTTAAGAGGACCGTGGCAGAAATTTCCTCTGGGTTAATGAAGTTCAATGCTTTGGACATGGCAATAAATACTTCTTTTTCTACCCGGGGGGGGATGTTTTGTTTTTGCAACCACTCCCGGAAAGAATATTTGTCCATTTCTTCCACGTACTTTTGTCCTTGGAGAATGGCTGGTATTAATCCGATACCAAAACTGATTTTCTCCGCCCAGGTCAGCATATCGTTGTTTCTAAGAATGGCAATGACACCATTTATCGGTGCTGGTAAATCTGGAAAATCAAATCGACTGTAAGTTCCTGGTGCTTCTGGTTGATTGAAGATCATTGTGTGTTGTTTCCACTGCAATCGATCTTCAATGTTCAATTCTTTGAATAACTGCAACATATTGGGATAGGCCCCAAAAAAAATGTGCAGTCCTGTTTCGTACCAGTCACCATCAGCATCCTTCCACGCAGCCACCTTTCCCCCTACTACGTCTCGGCGCTCCAAAACAATAGGTGTGTGACCTAGATCCGTGAGATATTTTGCACAGGAAAGTCCTGCTAGTCCCGCTCCCGCGATTGCTACGCGCATTTAAACCTACTATTCTTCAATATTTCTTAACTGTTTTGTCGTTCTCATTATACGTTGCAATCCTTTACCTTTAGCGATTCTAGTCCAATTGCTGGCTAAGATTTTCCCAAATTTTTCGCTAACCACTTATTTTACCCTAATTTTCAGTCCGGAAATTAACACAAATTTTTCTTCACGGAAAAATATTTAGTGTTATTCACAACTCAATATCAATCAGTGTATATTTTGCTTAACTGCTTGTCACAAATAGAAAAACTGGTTTTTTATTAAGTATTGATAGGCAATATACGTATGTAAGTTAGTAAACTAAATGGCAGGATCAATCAGCATTTATCAGCAAAATTAATGGAAATATTAGTAATACCTCAAAACTAAATTTAAAATTTTTGTTGATTTAAGTCCCAATTACGGTATATGATGATCCCACACATTTTAATTTTAATTAAATCTGAAAACGCATAGAAGTTATGTAATTCCAAAAAAATTTGTTCTTTGTTCAATAAAACTCTTTTTTTTATCAGCCTGGAGATTATTTCTCTAGGAATACTGCATCTACTGGAGAATAAATAAACTATGATATCAACGGGAATAATATGGGTGAAATCCTTTGCTGGTAGTGCTTTGGTGTTGATAGCGAATTTATCAATGGGTTTAATAGCTAAAGGATATCCCACACAATTTCCAGTCAAATTAGTTAAGCCACAAGCTCAATTTCTGGCGATTGCTAAACAACATAAAAGTGCTTGGCAAAAAACTTTAACATCAAAAACTGCTTTCACATTTGATTGGATAACTAGGCGATTATCATCATACCAAGATAGCCCTATCGCTGCATCTTTGATAGGCTTATCAGCAAAAGAAACACAATTTTGTGACCCTGTGCCAGAAAATATAGCTACACAATACCACTTGCAAAGTGTTAATAACTTTTCACCAGTGGTTACACAAGTTAGGAGTCGCAAAGTAGATTTATCACCTTCTACTATTTTACAATCACTTAAAAGTTTCTTTAATGTCATCAACAATCCAGTGAATCTCAATGGGAGCTATGATTACTCACCTGTATTGATTGTAAAGCGTCCCCCATCTTATGAGGTATGGGTTAATAACAGTTTTGTTGCCAGACTACCTGATCAAATTACAGCTAAATCCTTAGAACAACGCTTAATTCAACTAATTAGATCATCCACAGCAAAACCTCAACAATTACAACCAGGTTTAGTTGATAAAACTCCTTCCCTGATGATAGGTAATCGGCTACTATTTGCAATTGGTCGAAAACTCTCTGATCAACTTGGTCGCCGCGGTGATATCCTAGCCATGGAATGGACTAATAACTTGCGAATAGCCCTCCGTGCCAAACCTCTGACATTGGTACAAGGACAAATGGAAATGTATGGGTTACAGTTCTCAACGACAAAACTTTCTGGATTAGCTTCTTGGTATGGCGGCTATTTTCATGGTCGCTTAACAGCAAATGGTGAAATATATAATCAAGATGATTTCACAGTTGCCCATCGCACCCTACCTTTTAATACATACTTAAAAGTTACAAACTTAGAAAATAATAAATCTGTAATTGTGCGTGTTAATGACCGTGGACCTTACATTGCACCCAGAAGCCTAGATTTATCTCGAACAGCGGCTCGTTGTCTCGATAGTGAACATACTGGAGTCGTAGCTTATCAAGCTGTAATTTTACAACAAAATGCACCACAAATGACTTTGAAATCATCTTCACCAAAAACTGAAAATATAGCTAATGCTAAAGGTGAGTTATTGGTTTTTAACTTTTAGCAGATTCAAAGGATAAAGTAGAGAAGGCTTTATCCTTTACTGATATCAAACTAATTATGTCAAGATCTCAATCATCACCAAGCTTTGGTAATCATCTAATTTTGGGTATTTCTGGAACTACTTTAAATGATGATGATAAACGGGTATTAAATGAATTAAAACCTATTGGTGTCATCTTTTTCGGGAAAAATTTCCTCGACGGTGTACCCTATGCAATTTGGTTAGAAAACTTTAAAAACCTCATTGAGGAAATTCGTCAATATACCGAACGCGACTCCATATTTACTACTTTAGATCATGAAGGTGGCCGAGTAGTGCGGACTCCTTTACCAATTACCCGTTTTCCTCATGCTTATTTATTACAATCTCACGCTTTTGAAGTCGCTAAAGCCACAGCTAGAGAATTAAAATCTCTGGGAATTAATCTTTCTTGGTCTCCGGTTGCGGATATTTTCTCAAATCCTCAAAACCCAATTATTGGACCCCGTGCCTTTGGAATTACACCAGAAAAAACCAGTCAATGTGTGCGGGAATATTACCAAGGATTGCGAGAAGAGGGAATTTTAGGTTGTGCTAAACACTTTCCTGGCCATGGAGATACTAGCACAGATTCCCATTTAGAATTACCAATATTAAATTTGAGTCGGGAAGATTTGCACAACCGGGAATTGATTCCTTTTCAAACATTAATTCAGGCGCAAATTCCGTTAATTATGACAGCACATATTTTGTTTCCGCAAATTGATCCCAGAAGTGCCAGCAACCTTATCTAAAATCATTTTAAATGATATTTTGCGGGAAGAGTTAGGTTTTCAAGGTGTGATAGTTTCCGATGATTTAGATATGAAAGCTGTATCAGAAATGTTTATGAAAACGGGAACGGTAACGCGGGCTTTTCATGCTGGTTGTGATTTGTTTATCGTTTCTCGGAATATTAATTCTTCTTCTTTAGAACGGACATATAAAATAGCTGAGGATTTTTCTGCTAGTTTAAATAATGGTAGTTTAGATATAGCAGTTGTAGAAACTGCGCGGAAAAGAGTAGAAAATTTATTGCAATTAACTCCTCAATATTCAGTTTCAACCCTTGATAAAGAAAAATTAGTCAAAAATGCGGAATTAGCTATTAGTTGTAGTTTGTGAGGGAATTAAGGATTTTAGAAGTATTAAAACTCCACAATCCCCAATTACTTAATCATAGATAAAACTAACGCAATGCTGGTGGTAATCTTGGTCTACCTGTAGTAATTGCATAGTTAATTACTAACAACTGTAACCATAATCCTGGAAAGCGATTTTCTAACCAAGATTGATTCCAGTACAAGAACTGCGGAAACCACCTTCCCAAAACAAGACTTACTAAAGCATGACGAGTAAAACTAACATAATTACCAAGCCAACGTAATAAATCTCGCCAACCAGCTAATTGCCAAATCCACAGTAATAAAGTTGGATTTTTCATAGCTGCTTTCAAAGCTAGACGGTTAAAAGTGAACCAATCACAACGGTCTTTAATGAAATTGTCGGTTACTTCTGGGGTTTCATCTATTAATAAACCAAAGAAAGTATTCAGCATTGAATTTATCATTTGGGGGGAGATAAATTTGCTCGTGGGAACCATCATTCCCTTAGAAAATAACCACATTACCGCCACATTACTTTGGTAAGCCCGAATTTTATTTAAGTGCTGCTGACTCAATAAATCATGTTTGAGTGCAGTATTTAACAAAGTCGTTAATCGTTCCAAATTACGGACTAAAGACCCAAAACCAGTAAAAACCAGGGGAGATTGTAGAGAAGCAGCATCACCAATGGCAATTAATCTATCAACTGCAATTGTGCGATCGCCACTATCTGTGCTAAAATGTCCTGGTATATAACCAAAAGTCGGTTTTTTCCACACCAATTTATCTAAATCACAACGCCGATATTCTGGTAAAATTGCAAAAAAATCCTCATACATTTCTAGTAAAGAACCAGGATTTTTCTCATTCACCTCATGATAGTGAAACAGATAAATTGTCAACTCTTCCCCAACCCCAGGAAACAACTCCCAAATTAATTGTCTACCTCTAGAAATATCCCCATGACTGTAGAGAACATCCCCATATTCAGAATCCCATACCCCAGAGTCAAAGCCCTTTTCAATTACTGCCCCCACCGTTGGACACACACTATCAAAAGCCCTACCACCATTTAATTGCCAAGCAATCGGTGAAGCTGTTCCCATAGCATCTATCAATAAACGTCCCCTCACTTGCCTTTCTTTACCAGTAGGTAAATGTTGAACATTAATAGTAACTTCTGTAGAACTAATATTAACTTGGAAAAACTCCGTTTCATCCCAAATATCACCACCAGCAGCCTGAAGTTTTTGCCCACATAATGTCAAGAATTTTTCTGAATCTAAAGCTATATTTAGGACTGTGGGAGTGTGAAGAACAGAGGATTTTAACGAAGCAGGATTATTACCATCAAAAAACTTATTAAAACCGTCTTTGTACTCTCTAGAAATAATTTCTGCTAATTCAGCATTTGTCAACAAACCCAAATTTATTAAACTTTGAATTTCATCACGGGAAATATTCCATTCTCGGTTCATTTTGCCAAAAGGTAATCTTTCCACCAACAGCACCTTATAGCCCAATTTAGCCATCACCGCTGCATGGATTGACCCCAAAGCACCACCAATGTAGATAATATCATACTCAGGACTAGAATTAGAAGCCGGAGGGGGTATTTTCTGACCTTGGCCTTGATAAAATATTACTTCACGAGGCTTTTGGGGATTTATTACCCCTTCTCGCCAGCGTTGCTCCCACCAGTAAGCCCGCTTGAGGTCATATTCCCCATTAGGCATTTTTTGAAAATACTTGACAGTTAGGGGATAATAGGGTTCTAGCTCTGTGAAAATTGATTTTTGGGCATCAATGACAGGGAGTTCTGGGTAACAATCGGGAAAGCGAATTCTAATTTCCTTTGTCAAAGATTGGAGAATGAGATCCTCCTGCGGAAAAGGTTGATTTCCCCAACGGAATACTTTTAAATAAGTTGTCCGTTGTACCGACCACACAAATACAGAGAGTTCTCCACCAACAGAAGTGGTATTTTTAACGGCACTTTTCAAGCGGAAACCATCTGGGGTGATTAACTTTTGTCCATTTTCGGCCATAAAATCCGTTTGTAGCCATTTGCTTACGGATACTGTATCTGGTGTAGGAATTTCTAAATAAAGAAGTTCTTGCATATTATTCTGATATTTCATAATGAATCTACTCACTCCGACAGATTAAAAAAAGGCATAAAATAAGTTACACTCTCCGCTAATTAACTTCATAAAGATTCAATAAAGAATTTTAATGATTTATCAAGTTTATTATTCATGTTGTCAATTTCGTAAACACAAGCCATGCCTTATCCTATCCCAGACAGTCCCCAAGAAATATCTGCACTCACAAAACAACCAGTAGACGAAGAATTAGTAGCTGCGGTAATTGCTGGTGTCGTTAAAGTTGTTCGTAATCAGGGTCAGTCTTTAGATCAATTAACTACAGAGTTATTAGCGGATGATCCCATGTTAGATAGACAACAAAGACGCTGGTTAAGTCAGTTAGTCGCTCAAGCGTGGGAAGATTTCCCCTAATTCTCTTCTGACATTTATTCCAGATTACCCACTTTTAAATATCACCCCTTCATACTTCAATAGATATTACCAAATAACAATCATAATATTAAGTATTAATTCAGATATTTATATGTAATTATGAAATAGAGAAGTGTCACTATTTAACATTTATCATCATCTTAACAATTCCTGTATATTAAAAATACAGTTTAAAATATCTTAAACTCATATTTCTTGAACCTTATCTTGAACTTAATCTTCTCCTAGTAAAAATATTTAGTGTTACCTCAGTTTTTTTTGAATGCTGATCTTGCAAAAGTGAAATTCAAAATCTACGGTTTAACCCGATTTCCACATCCTAAACTGTCGGACAATGGGACTGGTCATGGCTTTGCTAGTCCCTGAATTCCCCCTAGGAAATTTTCCAATTTTTGTATAAAAACATACTTCATGACGTATAAAAACAGGAAAATCCAATTTTAACAGTGAGGGAGGAGAATGTCGACATTCAAACAAAACTTAGGATGTGACACCTCAAGGCTATTACTGAAGTTTTGGATATTTTCTTTTTGAGAGTGAAGCATGATTTCTTCTTGTTGAAGCAATTGAATGAGAAAACTTGAGTATCTGGTGAAAAGCTAAATCCTTAATGGAGATATCCTAAAAATGGCAATTCAGAACGGAAGAACAACAGCCCCGTCCTACGTCAATAAGCTTACCCAAGGTGCACAATATGCCCTTGTTCCTTTATTGACCGTAGGTGATGAAGTTCCCTTGTTACAAGGTGCTTTTGGTTCTTTTACAACCAGCACTACTGAAAAATATGCCTTCACAGGTATTCCCGACGGTCTGGGAATTTATGAGACAGCCACAGGTTACTATGTGTTTGTCAATCACGAATTAGGTAGCAGTACCAAGTCAGATTTTTCCACCACAGTCACAGGACAAATCACCGGAGCGAGAGTTTCCCTATTCCAATTCGATAAAAACTGGAAAGTTATCGGTGGTAAAAACCTAATTGAAAAAGCCGTTGATAGTACGGGTACTGAATTAGGAAAAATCACCTTTACCACTAATGGATCTGACATTGTTAGCCTAACATCCACCATACCAGGTTTTGGTCGCTTCTGTTCATCTTTTTTAGCAGAGAGTGGTTTTGAAGGCGGTCCTATATTCTTCGCACCAGAAGAATCTGACGGTAACAGCCGAGGTTGGGCGGTTACACCAGATGGTACTGCTCAAGCTTTAGATGGTTTGGGACGCTTCTCCAAAGAAAACGTAGTTGCAGCATCTCAGTATCGAGCTACCAACTCAAACAAAACGGTATTATTGTGTACTGAAGACACTGGTGATGGCGAACTCTATATGTTCGTTGGTAATCAAACAGCAGCAGATCCCAACGGTTTCAAA
>B570J13885_100066_pt1 | contig 16932 bp, 17 predicted proteins | sample LakMenEpi21Jul08_FD_13885 | JGI IMG/M metagenome (IMG submission 13885)
AAACTCCATAACCTATCTTTAACCACAAAATGTTAAATCTAGTAACGTTGAATCATAAAAAAACAACGTGAAAGCACAAGTATTTAGAGGCGTAAATCAATTATCCTACGAGGAAGTCCCAGTTCCCATATTAGCAGCAGATGAAGTGTTAGTACAGGTAAGGGTTGTCGGTTTGTGTCAGTCAGATATTAAAAAGATTCGTTATCCTTTATATGCACCGCCACGCATATTTGGACATGAAACCGCTGGAACTATTGCAGCAATTGGTTCTCAGGTGCAAGGGTGGCAAGTAGGACAACGGGTAGCCGTGATGCACCATATACCATGTATGCGTTGCGCTTATTGCTTGAATGATAATTTTTCCATGTGCGACGTTTATAAAAATATCTCCACTACCGCAGGTTTTAACCCCAGTGGCGGCGGTTTTGCCGAGTATGTGAAAGTTCCAGCCCACATTGTCCAAAATGGTGGCTTAATTCCCATTCCTGATGATATCAGTTTTGAAGAAGCCAGTTTTGTTGAACCTACTAATTGCTGTTTAAAAGCTGTTAAAAAAGCTCAAATTGCACCTGGACAAACTGTATTAGTCACCGGTGCAGGTCCCATTGGTTTAATGTTTATGATGTTGGTGAAGTTCTTTGGCGCGAAAGCGATCGCTACAGACCTTTTACCTTCTAGAATTGAAAAGGCTCTGGAAATAGGCGCGGAAGCAGCTTTTGATGCTCGTGACCCTGATTTACCCGCAAAAATTCAAGCTTTAACCGGAGGTATGGGTGTCGATGTCACTTTATTAGCAGTTCCCAGCGATAAAGCGTTTTTTCAAGCTTTAGACTGTACTCGCAAAGGTGGAAAAATCCTATTTTTTGCGGAATTTCCCGATGAATTGACAATTCCCATTAATCCTAATATTCTCTATCGTCGAGAAATAGACCTCATGGGTAGTTATAGCTCATCTTACCGTCTACAAAGTTTATCTGCGGATATTGTCTTTAATCGCCGCATTGATGTTAAAGCCTTAATTAGCGATCGCTATCCCTTGCAAAATCTACCACAAGCCGTAGACCAAGCGATCGCCCCCACAGCAGAAACTTATAAAATCTTAATCTATCCGTAAATCAATTGAGGATTTGGGGATTAATCCTGTTAATCCTTAAATCCTGGAAATCCTGATTCTGACAACTANAAAATCTACCACAAGCCGTAGACCAAGCGATCGCCCCCACAGCAGAAACTTATAAAATCTTAATCTATGCCTAAGGACAGTAGGGGAACAGGGGACAAGGGGAAATAATTTACTAATGACCAATTCTATTAAGTTTTATATTATTTTAATAATTTGTAGTTTACAATACAGATTTTTGTCTTATTATAAATATAGCAAGAATGATAATTATTTACCAGCAAAAAAACTTAGAGGGGGTGTAATTGTATCTATTTAATGTTTTGTAGTTTACACTACAAGTTTTTTCGTTAGCATGGTTATAATATGTATGTAAGAGATAGTGACTCGTCTGTCAGTAAACAAGCATAGAGAGGTAGCATTATGTCTATTCAAGAAAAGCTTCGCAGAACTATAGCAAGCGAACATCAACAAATTAAAAACCGTCAACAATCTATATTGATGCGTGCTTCACAAGAACTGGGACTCCACCAAGAAATGGCACATTACTGGAATCCCGTTCAAGGTAAAATAGATTTTACGACGCAAATGCTTTATGGACGCAGCCAAGCAACGATGAGCTAGTTATTCTTGGCGTTGGCGATGTAAAAAAAGCCACCCAAAAAGGATGGCTGGATGAATGACTACTTTTGCTATTTCTTAGACATCTATTGACAATTAGATAATGCATTATCTAATTATGTAGATGCTGATTGTGGGGATGTTCATCGGAACTTATCTACATTATTTAGCACCAGATGCCTACTGCAACTAGCAATCATAATATAGGAAGAATTCATAAGGATGTGGACGCAATTGCATTTGCTTAACTTCGTTAGCAACTTTGTAATCAATCCAATTCTGAATGAAATCTTCAGAGAAAACACCAGATTCCGTTAAGAAAGCGTGGTCATTTTCTAAAGCTTCCAAAGCCAATTCTAAAGAACCGGGAGTAGAAGGAATCTTAGATAATTCTTCTGGGGAAAGTTCATAGATATTTTTATCTAAGGGTTCACCAGGGTGAATTTTGTTTTTGATACCGTCAATACCAGCACAGAGCATAGCCGCGAAAGCCAAGTATGGATTAGAAGTAGCGTCTGGACAACGGAATTCTAACCGCTTGGCTTTGGGGTTATCTCCAGAAAGAGGAATGCGGACGGAAGCAGAACGGTTTCCTTGGGAGTAAGCCAAGTTTACAGGTGCTTCGTAACCAGGGACAAGACGCTTATAAGAATTTGTTGTGGGGTTAGTGATTGCCAACAATGCTGGAGCGTGTTTGAGAATACCACCAATGTAGTAAAGTCCCATTTCACTCATACCAGCGTACTTATCACCAGCAAATAGAGGTTGGCCATTTTTCCAGATAGACTGGTGACAGTGCATACCAGAACCATTATCACCAAAAATGGGTTTAGGCATAAAGGTGACGGTTTTGCCATATTTCCTAGCAACGTTCTTAATGACGTATTTGTAAGTCATTAACCAGTCAGCAGCTTCGATTAACTTACCAAATTTAAAACCAAGTTCGCACTGACCACCGGTAGCAACTTCATGGTGTTGTTTTTCAATAGGTACACCACAATCTTTCATTATCAGCAGCATTTCTGTCCGCATATCTTGAAAGTTATCTGTGGGTGGTACAGGGAAGTAACCTTCCTTGACGCGGGTTTTGTAACCCAGGTTAGGTTTTTCTTCTCTACCAGTGTTCCAACGACCTTCTACAGAGTCTACATAATAGTAACCTGAGTTGGTGGTTTGATCGTAGCGGACATCATCAAAAATGAAAAATTCCGCTTCAGGACCAAAGAAAGCTGTATCACCAAGTCCCGTAGAAGCTAAGTAGTTTATGGCTTTTTGGGCAATAACACGGGGACAACGGTTATACCACTGACCTGTACGAGGTTCTTTGATACTACAAATGATACTAAGAGTTGGTTCTTTCATGAAGGGATCGATCCAAGTGGTGTTGGGATCGAGTACCATTGTCATGTCAGATTCTTCAATACCCTTCCAACCTCGAATACTAGAACCGTCGAAGGGAACACCGTCAGAGAAAGAACTTTCATCAATTTGGTCTTGGTACATGGTTAAATGCTGCCAAGTTCCCAGTGTATCAATGAATTTCAGATCAATCATCTGAATTTTTTCATCTTGAATTTTTTTCAAGATTTCTTTTGGGGTTGTCATTTTTACTTTACTCCTGATATAGCTAACTACTTACTATACACCCAAAACTTGCTAAAGTGTCCTCACCCTGTCACCCCAAACTAACTTATCGCACACTAACTGAGATATCATAAATAATTAACGTCATTTTGTGATTTTTATTACAAATTATTTGGGTTAGTGATTATGTTAACCTTTATTTCATAATTTGTGCAAAACCATAAACTTCATGATCAGGGGTCAACTTTGACATAAAATCCTTAAATAGCAGATGGATAGTTTTATGCCAAGGTCTATTTTATGCGAATTGGCATGGGATTTTATTGGTGCGTAATTGCGGCCAATTTAATATCAAACCATAAATAGTTGACAATTGGGAGAAAAAAATGCGCGATGCCGTGACGAGTTTAATTAAGAATTATGACGTAACCGGTCGTTATTTTGACCGGAATGCCATTGATAGTCTCAAATCCTACTTTGAGAGTGGAACAGCTAGGGTGCAAGCCGCAGCCGCAATTAATTCTAATGCAGCGGCTATTGTTAAACAAGCCGGTGCAAAGTTATTTGAAGAATTACCAGAGTTAATTCGTCCGGGTGGTAATGCTTATACAACCCGTCGCTTTGCCGCTTGTCTGCGGGATATGGATTATTATCTACGCTATGCTACTTACGCGCTGGTAGCTGGTAATATGAATGTTCTGGATGAGCGTGTGTTACAAGGACTACGGGAAACTTACAATTCTTTGGGTGTACCCATTGGTTCACTGTTCAAGGTATCCAAATTATGAAGGGTATTGTTAAGGAACAGGTAGCGGCTGCAGGTATTACTAATACTGCTTTTGTTGATGAGCCTTTTGATTATATCACTCGTGAATTGAGTGAGATTGATGTTTAGGATTTCATCAATAGACATCTGAGAACAAAGTAGAGGCGTTCCCCGGAACGTCTTTACATAATGATATCAATATCCAAACTTTTATTATCTGCTGTTGGTATTCCTTGACTACGAGCAGAAGCCCAAAGTGTAGATGCTTCTTTTAATAATTCCGAAGTTACTGGTAGAAAAGAAATGATTTCTTGAAGTTCATCTAAATTTTGAATACTAGATGATTTAGGTTTATTTTGAGAGATTAAGATTAAACTTCTTCTAATTTCGTAATCACATAATTAAATTATTTTCAGATTTTGAGCATCTGACGATTCTAAGTTGATGGGACGAGGATATCCTTCTAAAATTAGTTGATAATCACTATCAATATTATTGTTATTGGGAATTAGGGCAATAAATCGGGTGATGTTGAGGATTTTACCGCTGGGAAGTTCTATGGAGGTGTTCATGGGTTTCTCCTTTGTTACACTAGTCAATATTTCTTCTATTCTATCATATAGCAATCCTAAATTGGTTATGAACAACAATATATCTAACTGCTCTAAGAAGTCGGGGATTTTATCTCTTGCAATAGAATCAGGATGTACACTAATTGTAGTTATACTCAAAGATACTTTTTTAAAACTTCAACTGTAGCCAGTCCGGTTTTTTCCCAAGTAAATTGATTTGCTCTTTTTAGACCTTTTTCTGAAAGTTGTTTTCTGGTTTCTGAATCATTAATTATGATTTTCATTGCTGCTGTAATTTCTTCTATATTATAGGGATTAATTAAAATAGCAGCATCTCCTGCAACTTCTGGAAGTGAGGAAATATTAGAAGTAATAACGGGAGTACCACAAGCCATTGCTTCTAAAACTGGTAAACCAAATCCTTCCCACAAACTAGGAAAAACTAGCGCAATTGCTTGATTAATGATTATTGGTAATTCGTTGTAAGGTACGTAGTTGAGGAATTTTACTAAATGATTTATTCCTAATTCTTGAGTTTGGATTTCTAATAATGGGGAGTAACGTTTATCGTAGGGACCAGCTAACCATAGTTCATAGTCATTTCTGTTAGGTAATGCGGAAAAAGCACTAATTAGTCTTGGGAGGTTTTTATAAGGGTCTTGACGACCGATATATAGGAAGTAATTGCGGGTGGGGAGGTTGAGAAATTGGAAATGTGAGTTATCTCCCGCGAGGGCAATTGATGTTATTTTATTACTAGGAATTTGGTAGAATTGGGTGATATCATTGGCTGTTGATTCGGATATACAAATAATATGTTCTGCTTGTTTAAAAACTTCAGGAGTATAGTATTTATGGTATGTCGTTAATGGTGATAAGCGTTTGGGAAAACGCAGAGGTATCATATCAAAGGCTGTGACAATAAAACGACAGTTAGTATATAAAGGTGCTTCGGGAATGGGGGAAAATAAAAGTTGAGATTTGAGGTTTTGATAGATTTTTGGTAGTTGGAATTGTGTCCATAATAAACGGTTTAAATGTCCTTTTAATCCTTGTTCTGATGTTAAGTTAGGAGGAGTTTGATAGCAGTTATAGTCAGGGAGAGATTGGGAAGTTAAAAGTATCGGCTCAAGTTTTTGTAAGTGAGGTAAAAGATTCAGAGCGTAGGTAGTTGTACCTGTGGGTTTGGTAAGTAAGAATGAAAGATTAGTGAGTAATGGCATTTTTAATTTTTAGTTAGTTCAGTTATTAATATTTTTTATTCATACAAATTCAGTTTTAAATAAGCCCGCATAATTTTTATTTTCTTTTTTTATTATAAAGATTACAGAATTTCAGGAATATTACCTTGATTTAGCCAATTAATCATTAAATAAGGATGAACAATGTGAAATTCATGGATAGGAGAATTATAAATACTATGTCTTTCAGGAATGATAAGTTAAATATCTTTATTTAAAAAATCCTTAAAATTAGCTGTCACTAATAGATTAGCTCGACCAGCTAAAGCTGTTTCTAAAACGTGCTGATCTTCTATATCATTAATAGGAATAACACCTGTTCCTCCTAATATTAATTGAGGCTGAATTTGAGCATAACTGCGGATAATATCTACATAAAAAGACGCATCCTCAGCCAAGGGAGTTAATCTTAATAAAACTTCTTCTAAACGATTTAACATTCCCCAAGAAATCACCAGTTCTACTTTTCCCATATAACAGCGACCATAACGAACTGTATCAACTATACTTTGACAAGCTGATAGCTTGCGTGGTGTAGCCATATTTTGATTTTCTTTGATATCAGCTAATAATGCCGCACACCAAATATTGAGATCAAGACATAAGCGTAAATGATTAGACATCACGAGTTAACTCAACTGAAGCACAGAGTAAATCATCTTCAGTTTCTAAAGAATTTAACCAATTTTTATCTATATTTTGGGCAATTCTTTGTTGAGCGAGTTTGTATTGATGATGCAATAAAACTCTTGTAATTTCTTGACTAATTTCTTGCCACTGTGCTTCAGAAGCAACCCCATTTAACTGTAAGAGTGCTGACCAAGCATCATGAGGTAACATAGCTCCTAGCTTGATTGAAGCACTGGCTATTTGGAATATTGAGCGATTTTCCATTTTTGATAATACACTAATTCGCTCTGCTGTTTCTACGTCTAGGTCTGCTGAAATGGTTTTTTCAGTCATTGCTCTATTTTTCTCATAAGTTCTATAAAGATTATAACTTTTAATTTGTTATTTTTCATTTGTATTTTAAGATTTAGTTTTCTTTCTTCTCCTAGTTTATCATAATTTTATGATATCATTTAAATGTGAGAAGTGATCCTAACAGAAGAATTTTTGTTATTTTCTCATTAGGAAGATATTTGTTAGTGATTACATTATTACTTATAGATAAAAATTAATTTGATAATTTCCAAACTATAGGGATTAGATGTTTTGAGATATTCAGATAAAAACTTAAATAGTAAGTATATTCTTAATAGCAATATCTCCCACATTGGACGATGTTTATGATAGTAGTAAATCTGGCTACGTCTATATTCTACAGCCATTTTATTAGATATTTTATTAACAGAATATCCTCTAATATGAATTAGGGAAACATGGGGAGTATAGAGAACTTTATAACCTTTAGTTCTAACTCTCTGACACAAATCAGATTCTTCAAAATACATAAAGAATTTTTCGTCAAAACCACCTAATAAATTAAACAAATCGGCTCGAATAAAAAATGCTGCTCCGACGACAATATCTACTTCTTGAATATCTTGAAAATCCTGCTCTATAATATGCAATTTATTTTTATTTTCAGCATTCTTATGTAATTTTCTTGCTGCAAATTCTCCTTTAATACTAATTTCCGGTGAGAAAGAAATTTGGAAACTTCCATCTGGAAAAAGTAATTTAGGTCCAATAATTCCTACATCTGGATTTTCAGACATTAATTCTAAAAGATGGGGTAGAATGTTATTAGTAAGAATTGTATCAGTATTTAATAAGAATAAAAACTCACCTTTAGCTACTTTTGCACCAGCATTATTTCCTGCTCCAAAACCAACGTTTTTTGGTAGTTTAATTAATTTGATATGAGGGAATTTATCATTAAGAATATCTAAACTATTATCTTGAGAATTATTATCAACTACAATAAGTTCACAGTTGTCTCTAGGAATAAATTTTTCTAGAGAGTTTAAACAGTCTATTAAAACATCTGCACCATTATAGTTAACTAAGATAATTGATATTGTCCCTGATGTATAGTGCTGTTTTATCATGTTAATATTTGTTGATGTATCTAAGCATAAATTTCAATACATAAATCTTGATATAGCAATTTGAGTTAAAATGTAAGAAAAATACGGAGATAAAAATTACTTACTTACAAGCCTTTCAGCCATTTTTTTTACAAATAACTTAGGATTGCTATATCATAGAGAATGATAGATTATCAAGAAAATTTATTTTCCAAATGAATTGAGACGACCGATGATTTTAATAGGTATGCGTAAGACAATTTTGAGCTTTGGATGTGCAGAAACCCAGGAACGTATTTGTGTAAGCAGCATAGAAAAATGATAGGATATTACCTCACTTGCGTCCGTTAAAAACTTACGCTTTTCCATCTTAAATACGGCCTTATCTGGAAAATCTATGAAAGTAGATGAGTTAGATGCAGCACGTAAAGTTGCTTCTAAAAACTGGTTACCATACTTTCTATCGGGTTCAAGGTGGCATCCTTCAGCCCATTCATTCCAGGCATTAATAAATACAAAACTCTCTTGATTCTTATGAATGTTTTTTGTTAACTCAATTGATTGAGCTAACCAATATTCATAATTTGAAGGTGTTCCATTAGGAACAATGAAAGCGCGGCTACCCCGCCTAGCTGTATTGTCCCATGATGGAAAAACAGTTTTAAAAATAAGTTGGTTTTCAATTCTCCTAGTTAAATAGGACTTAGCTATTAATTCATAAGGAATAACATGACCGAAAAACCTGTTGTAAAAACCGACATTATCATTTGATATGCTAATAGCATCAAGGTTATGAGGAGGAAATTCAACACCACTATCAAAACCAAATTGCCTGTAATCTGTATTTCCATGTGTTAGAGCCGCGCATAAATGCAGTTTCTCAATACCCACACTTCGTGCATAGTCCCGCCAAACAGCAAGTGTTTTATTAGCATTTGGTAATTGCTGGGGTCTATAGACAATGATGAATGGGGCATCATTTATTCTGATATAGCGAGAATCTTTTATAACAGGGATAAGATCCTTGATAAAATTCAAATCATCTTCATCCGTATAATTCTGTGCAATTAGTATTTGATGTTCTGCCGCATCCCAACGACGAGTCCAATTTTCGTTTGCCCAACAAATACAGAATGGCATATCACTTTTTGGATCAGCCAACATATCATTAAATGGTTTTTCTAATAAACGTTTGCCTGAGAACCAATAATAATGATAACAAAACCCTTCGATTCCAAATTGTTTGGCTAATTTTATCTGTTGATGTCGAGTTTCTCGTACTCGCAAATCGTAGAAGCCAAAATCAGTAGGTAGATGTGGTTGGTAATGTCCATTATATAATGGTTCAGCTTTTGTAACATTTGTCCACTCTGTAAATCCTTTCCCCCACCACTCATCATTTTCAGGGATAGGATGAAATTGTGTTAGATAAAATGCGATAAGTTTTGGATTTTTAGACATGAATTCCCCAATTTTTCAGGTATGACTGTAATTTGTTTTTTTGGTTTTGTGAAAGCACTTTACGCACAATACTACGCAAGAAACCAGTCAAGCCATAAGTTTGATTTAAGACACCAAAAGGAATGATCTGAGATGAGGGTATAGGGACTTGAGCAAGTTGTATAGAATTACCTTGAAAGGCTTGAGGAACAACATGAAGTACAACCTGATAAACACAAGCAAAAGGGTTAGACAGAATTTCTTTCTTAAACCCTTGGGGCAACCGTGACCAACGCTCGGCAAACTCGGTTTGATCTGGTGAGCGGACTACAAAACTAACATCAATAATTTTTAAATGTGCATCTTCAATCAAGTTTTGGATATTTTTGATACCAAAGAATCGTATATGAGTGTGATCTAATAAACCCCATTCACCATACTCAAAATCTCCATCCCATAAACAACCTGCAATAACAGCGTGTCCTATATGGGGCAATGAAATAACAATAGATCCATTGTCATTTAATAGCGTTGCCATGTTTTTAAGACATTTTAGGGGATCGTACAGGTGTTCTAAAACATCAGCGGCAACAACAACATCAAATTTTTGATCTTCAGCAAAAATTTTGTTCCACTGCGGGTCATTTAAATCCGCACTAATCACATTAGGACAAAATTCTTTGAGTTTTGCAATATAATCAGGATAAACTTCAATCGCTGTTATGTTGCATTGATTGATGTCTTGCAAAACTTGTAAAATTGATCCTGGACCTGCACCAATTTCCAAAACTTTTTTGTGCTTGCCTACAAATCTTAATACATTAGCTGCTGCTGTATCAGAGTTAGGATCAACAGCATAGGTATAATTAAGTTGCTTTTCTTGAATCATATAACTGAATAAACTAAGATTTCTTTTAAATTTACAAGAAACACTCTAAATTTGCGATCATTTCTTCGGCATTGTAACATCTTTGGTGTTTATAGCAATTCCCATTCAAGTGAGGTACATCATGCTTCGGGCAAGATGCCTGCACTACAAGGGTTTTATCTTGTATCTCTGTACCTCTTAAAACCGGAAACTGCTGTATATAATAATTAGCAATGAATTATGAGATTATACTCAAACAATGTAATTTTCATAACCTTTAAGTTCTAGCTTTACTGATCTTGATTAACCACTGCTGTCCAGGAACTTCCACAAAATCGTAAATTACTAAAGATATCGCCAAACATAAGCCTAATACTATGAAGTAAATTCCTTGAGGAAATACAATACCAATATTAGCTAGATTTTGATAAATTGCCATACCCGCATAATGTGAAATATACAGAGCATAGCTGCTTTTGCCAAGTTTCACTATTAATTTGTGACTTAGTAGACTTGACGCAAAAGTCTTGCCAGAAGCTAAAGTAAAAATGAACAAGGTGAAGCCAGGAGTGTAAACTGCATAAATCCCTAATCCCATACCTCCCATTGTCAAACTATTGATTTGGTGACCAATGTAAATTAGCAACACAGATGTCACCACCAATAAGTTCCGAATATTCTCTTTCGGTAATCTGTCTCTTTCTCTTAACCGGAGGAAAAAACAGCCAATAGAACAACCGATCCAAAACTCAAAACATCTTAAGAATGGTAAAAGATATACAAAATATGTAAGAGTATAACTTCTTACCTCGTCTTCTGTTAGGACTGTTCCGCCTAAATTGAGACTGCTTTTGTACCACGAAGGAAATACATCAAAGGGAATGTTCATTACCAGAGAAAATACTCCTACTATTATCAGGCAAAGTAATCCATAAATTATTACCGAATTCCAAACAAGAAAGCTTTCGCGTTTGATTTTCTTGAATATACTAATTACAACCGGAAATCCTATATAAAAAATTGCTTCAGCAGTAAGTGACCAAGCTGGAGGATTCCAAAAATATAGCCAGGGATTTAGCTCTGGCACAAATACTGCTACTAAAAATAAATTAGCCAACCAAGATATTCCGAGAATTGGTGAATCAAGAGAGATTCCATATGCTATTCTCGCGCTCTCAGATGAACTCATTAAAAAGAGTAGACGTATTGGAATCATTGCAATCATGACAGTCACGAAGGCTGGAGCTAATCTCGCAAATCTAGCCCAGAAAAAATACCTCAATTTGATAGTTTGCAGTTTTTCTAGATAACTGTAACTAAGAATAAATCCACTCAAAATGAAAAACAATGACACAGCAGATATTGCTGCTGGTCGCAAGATTGTACTCACACTAGTAAGTCCAAAGCCGGGACTAAAGTGGTAAGCACAGACAACAAAAGCAGCAAAAAAGCGAATTCCAGTTAACTCTACTAGTTCTTTCATCGAATTTCATTTTTACATGATCGGCTTAAACTTCTTACCTCGATTTAGATATTTTTGTTCAAGTTTAAAGTCTCCTGGCTCAAATTTAGCAGATCCTCTCCGGACTGTAATCACCGATTGCTCTATTTGTAAGCTTGCCACTAAGTCAGGTCGAGATGCACACAACATTGAAATTTCTATCAACAAATTAGTCAGTGAAGGACTCTTTGACGAAAAATACTTGCTCTTTTGCCACTCATCTCCAGCCCAATGAGCCCAACCCCAATCTTCGATAATATAAATCCCTCCGGGTCTTAACATGGGAAAGAGTGTTTCAAATGAGGATCTCGTTTCAGCATAGTAATGCGAAGCATCATCTACAACTAGATCTAGCTCCACTCCACCAAATTCAGCCCCTACAATTTGCCTCAACTGCTTACTGTCCGCCTGGTTTACACCATAATATGTACTCACTTGCTTCTGTAAACCATTTTTAGCAATAAAATTATTTAAAGGTTCTACAGGCTCTTTGGAATATTCAATCCCAACCAACTTTAAAGGCATAAATAGCAGTGCATACAAAGCTATACTACCTCCCTTGTAAATACCGAGATCTACAATTTGCTTGATACTCTCCGAGTCTCGCATTGCGACGGTATTTGTTACTAGATTACGAGTTTTGCCTAGCAGAAAACGCTCATTTGTTGTCTCTAAGCGCTTTAAATCCTCTGGATTGTGCATCATTAAGAACTCAGTTTCTGCTAGAGTAAAACTTGCATCACTTTTCCAAATAGGATTATGATTCATTTTTTTTGTAGTTTTGCTTTCCTAGTTAAGTCATTTTAACCCAAGTTGCCATTTTTTTTTTAATCTTCTATATTTCAAGTAAATATCGTATATTTCTATAGGGCTACTATTTGATTTTTGAACAAGCTGTAAACTGTAAACCCCATCGAATCAACGATTGAGTCTCAGTATAGTGAACAAGAATTAAACCGGGATCCTATATGATAAATTACATCTTATTTGATTATCAGTCCCTTAAGTTTAAACCAAGCATTTCTCATCTTCCAAAACTTACTACTCTCCATTGCTTTTATACATTGCTGAGTTTGTTGTAGTTGAGATTGCAATCTCTCTAATTCATATTGATATTGTTGGGCATAATATTCTGTCTGATGGAGTTTACTTTGCAAATTTACTAGATCAGATTGAGATCGCTGCAACTGAAACCGATATAACTCTGTTTGTCCTCTTTCCGTTAAAATCTCAAGATAACGTTCATTAAAATGCTGAGATTCAATCATTAATTCTTTATTCTCAAGTGGCTTCCTTGCTATTAAAACAGAGTCATGCCAAACATTACTGCCATCAGCATAATCTTCATCTTTCCACTGAGTAAATATCTCTAAAACTTCGAGTTTAGCAAATTCTGCTATTGCTCTCATACCATCTGGATAAAACCTCCAGCAGTCTACTGGATATCTGTGTTCGTAACCACTTGAAGGTGCAACAAGACAGCATATTCCACCAGACTTTAAGACTCTGACAATCTCCATTATTGTGATCCAGAAATATTCAATATGCTCCAAAGTCTGTCCAGATATTAATACATCAACAGAACTGGATTGTATTTCATCCCAGCTATAAGCATTTCTGAGAACAATATCTACATTTTCCCCTGCTTCTAAATCTACCCCACAATATTTCCAGTTTGGCGAATCGAAAATAGGCTTGTAAGATCCTCCGATACTTTGACTACCTAGATCAAATATAATGAGTTTCTCAGATTGCTTATCTTGGAGGTATTTCTCCTTAAAAGACTGCATTTTGTCTATTGAACTTTGGTGCATATACTCTCTCTAATTAATTTGATTTAATTTCAACACTTCTACCTCCATACTAACATCCACAAGAGCAGTAATTTTTTTATTTGTATTCGGAGGCAGCACCTGAAATACTAGTGCATTATCAATCCAATCTAAGGTTAAAGTCTCATAGTCCTGGGCTACTGCAACTGTTACACTGTATGAACTTGGTCTTAAAGGCAAACTAAATTTAAATTTAGTTTCCAATTCTTCATTTGGTTGTAATTCATCAATTTTAATGTTCTCTTCATAAGTATTGCTACCAATAACTTCGTTTCCATTTTTATCACAAATAATGAAACCTATCATACAACTTTGGAGATGTTCATAAATTTTTGCTTTTACTAATAGCACAACCTCTTGATTAAATTCAAAGATAGGACTTTCACCAATATTGTCACCTAAATTATTCAGCAACTTAATACTTTCAATTCTAGCTTTTCCGCTTCCTCTGCGGAATAAATTTCCAGGATTTTTATCAATAGGTGTTTTATCATAAGTAGGCAACAAATGTGATTTATCATCTTGGGTTACATCTAGAAATTCCCTATTTGGCTCTTGTTCCAATTTTGTATCTATCTGTGTTAAACCCATATCTAATTCTGTCGCTAATTTTAAATATTTTTTAATTATTATATTTGGTGAACCAGTGCTAATAATTGCCCCATCATGAATCATGATTGCCCAATTACATAATGTTTTTATTGTACTAGGATCATGGGAAACAAATAAAGTTGTGACTCCAAAATCCATCAATGCACGCATTTTGCGTATACAACGATGTTGAAAGAACATATCTCCAACGGCTAAAGCCTCATCAACAATTAAAATATCTGGTTCAACATTTACCGCTACAGCAAAAGCTAACCTGACAAACATACCACTAGAATAAGTTTTAACCGGCTGATCAATAAAATCTCCAATATCGGCAAAAGCAGCTATATCATCAAACTTATTTTCTATTTCTTCCTGACTTAAACCTAGAATACGTCCATTAAAGAATACATTTTGCCTCCCAGTAAACTCAGGATTAAACCCACTCCCTAATTCTAGTAAAGCCGAAACTCTGCCATTAACTAATACTTGTCCTCTAGTTGGTGTTAGCGTACCTGCAATAATTTGTAAAAGTGTACTTTTACCCGATCCATTTTGTCCGATAATCCCAAAAGTTTCGCCTTTACAAATATCTAAGTTAATATCTCTTAAAGCCCAAAACTCCTGTGCATAGGATTTTCCAGGCAACAACAACTCTTTAAGCCTATCTACAGGACGGGCATACCGCTTAAAGCACTTTGATACATTTTTCAGAGAAATTGCAATTTCTTCTCCCATGCTTTTACTGTTAACCCTCACAAATTCAAAACAATAACCACAGTGCCATCCTCAATGTTCACAATACATCAGCAAATGCTGGACGCAATCGCTTATAAACTGTAAACCCACAATAAAATATCATAACTGATATCGCCGCAGCTACACCCCACTCACTCCAATGCTGTACCTCCCCCACTAAAACTATATCCCGATAAACCTCCGCTATAGCTGCCATAGGATTTAACCAAAACACCCATTTTCGGAAGGCTTCAGGAATTGCTGAAGCCGGATAGATAATCGGTGTCAAGTACATCCACACATTTAATAATACTCCCATTGTTTGTGGAATATCTCTCAAAAACACTGTTAGCCCCGCTGTCAAATAACCCAACCCAGCAGTTAATAATAACTGTGTCAGCCAAACTAAGGGTAACAGAGCCAAGGTAATATGTAAAGTATGAGTCGTGATAGCTACGAAAAATATCAACGCCATTAAACCAAAGGAACTTTCAATAAACGTTGATAAAATTGGCACTAGAGGTAACAATGCCAGAGGAAATACCACCTTCTTAACTAAATTCGGCTGTCCTATTACTGAACCAGCAGACTGCATAAGTCCACCTGTAAAAGCAATCCAGGGTAATAACCCCGCAAATAGCCATAAACCAAAGGTAAAATTATTTTCTGGTAAACCCTTTAAAGTGTGCAGTTTCACCTTCAGCACTACGGAAAATACATAGGTGTAAATTAGTAATTGTGATAACTGATTAAGTAGAGGCCACAAATTTCCTAGTACAGAACCTTTATACCTTGCTTCCAAATCCCGACGGACTAAAGTTCTCAGTAAGTCGAATTTACTCCACCATTTTTCATCTACTGGTAGAATGCGCTTGAGTTTGATTATCTTACGTTTAAGCTCCACGGTAGAGTACATCTTCATCTATTTGTTGCGCTGTAATCATTTTCCCCATCTCCTGATTTATGTGATAACCATTTTTAGAAATTATAATATCATTGTGTTTTCTCTAACCCAGAAAATAATATCATTATTAGCGATCACTTAGTCATTAAGTATCAGGATCAATATTTAACTCTCTTAATTTTTGAGCTAATGCTAACTATATATGACTTAGCTTCTAATTCACTAACATAATGTAAGGTGTTATACACAATCTTCACTCTGAGTAAAATCAATGTACTGATAAAGTGCTTTTAAACTCATCTCAAAATCCACAATTTCCAACTTTAAAATTTCTGATTCTCCTCGATAATCAGTTAATAGCCATTTACCTTGTTCATTTTTCACAAACTGTTTAATATAATACTCTGTTTGGGAAATTAAAATATATTCTTGAAAGCTGGGAATCGTCCGATAAGCATCAAATTTATCCCCTTGATCATAGTTAGCGGTGGATTTTGATAAGACTTCAATAATCACAAGCGGATTAGTAATAACACTTTGAGTGTTACCTTGATAACTTGATTTACCTGCTACTACCATCACATCAGGATAAGTATAACGATTATATGCTTCAATCCATAATTTTACATCTCCTATATATATTTCATAACCTTGTTCTTCTAAAATTGCTAAAAGTTTAGCTGCTGCAATTTTCAAAGCTAATTTGTTATGATTTGTTGTTCCTCCTGTCATGGTGATAATTTCTGCATTTAAGTATTCATGTTTGATTTCAGATTTATTTTCTAACTCCAGATATTCTTCAGGAGTGTAATAAGTTTTTTCCGTTGACATAGGAGTGGATAGAGTCATATTTTTTTCTCCTTAATCAGTTAAGTAAACAACTATAATCTTCTATAGTTTCCAGATTTAATGGTTTATCTTACTTCCATTGACAACAAATCCATCAATTGATTCTCCCATGGATGAACCCAAGTCCATCCCCACCCTACAATAATTATGCCATTAAGCAAGGCTCGGCGATTTATAAACTGTCAGGTTCAATACCTAACTCTCTTAATTTTTGCTCTAAAATAGCTGCTTTATTTTCTGCATCATCAGCACGCTGACGTTCAGTTTCAGCC
>B570J13885_100067_pt1 | contig 16845 bp, 10 predicted proteins | sample LakMenEpi21Jul08_FD_13885 | JGI IMG/M metagenome (IMG submission 13885)
TAGCCATAGCCCATTTCATAATTTGTTGCTTGTTGTCACCTACAGCAGTCAATATAGTTGGTGAATTTAGGAAAGCTGTTTTAATGATGTCATATTGAACATGAGTTGTGTCCTGAAATTCATCCATAAAAACATGAGAATAAGTTAGTCTCAAGGCATTATTAATTTGAGGATTTGTCCTCAATAATAGTTCTACTAACCTTTGAATCATTTCAAAAGAAAGGTCAGACTGTTTTCCAATATGTAAGCATTTATGCCACCACTGTTGTGCAGCTATAGATTCAATAAATGTCTGCTGTATTCCTTCTGACAGAAGACGTGAACCAAAAACACAATCTTTTTTAAAATCTTCAGGTGTTAAATTTCCTGAAAATTCTTTATAGTTGTCATGGTTCGGAAAATATAGTTCATAATCCTTACTTGGTCGCCAAGGTTCAGGTAATGCTCCCATAAATCTATCTAACATACTTTTTGCAAATGTATCAAAGGTTAGAGAATCGAATCGCATAGCATCTTGTTTAGAACACCTCTCAACGACTCTTTCTTTCAAATTGTTTGCAGAATCTCTCTTGAAGCTAATTGCAAGGATACGATAAGGATCTGGACATAAACCAGTTTGGAAAAGATAGCAAGCTCTTTGAGAAAGCAGTTCTGTTTTTCCTGCTCCTGGTCCAGCAATTACGGAGTAGTTGGTATTTGAACGCACTACTTGATCAGCATTAGCTTCAAGTGTAATACCTCCAACTGGAAGCCAATTTTTAGTTTTGTTTTTAAAAGTCATATTGTTTTATCTGCATTAATTTTTTTATTGGTATGTTCTAAGAGTCTTGCTAATACAGGAGGCATTTTTTCTCTGAGTAGATTTTTTTGTTCTTTTTCGCCAGATTTTTTAATTTCGGATAATGCTTGAATATGTGTTGATGGTTTGCTTTTACCAAGAAATAAATATCTGTACCAAGGAAGTAATTCTTCTAGTTCTTTTAGTTCTGGATGTTTTGACAAATCAGCTTTATCTCTAAGAACAGTCTTTTTAGCACCATCTATATAGGAATTGTATTTGTTTTCATCTTTATCTTTATCAGGAATCCTGGGACCAGAATCACTTTTATAGGAATCAGGAAAACATGATAACATCATCATATCTATATCAAGTGGGTAGGAGTAGAATACACCAAATTTTTCTTCAAGGTGTGTAAGTAAATTTTTGTCAATTGTCTCTAGTTTTTCATGAAGTTTTTCTAGTTCTTCACTGGTAATTTCATATTCATTACCTTTACTATGTGGATATTTAAAAACAAATTCTGAATTCTTACGCAAATCACTAAGTTGTTTTAAAGCGTATTTGATTCTACCCCATCCACCTCCTTCTCTTTCAATATCTAAATCCAAAAGTGTAGCGTATGGTATTTCCAAATCATCTAGTAATTTCCAGAAATGATTAACGTGTCGGCCTCCTAATGGAACAATAGCAACAAAGGCGGGGTCTACATCTAAATCTATTGCTGAAGCTAATTTTGGTAGGAGTATTTGTTCGGAATCTCCTTCTCCAAGAATCACGAATTTAGCAAAATACAACTCTGGGTATGCTTTTACTGCTTCACGTACATATTTAGCTTCTTGTTCTGCATTATCAGGAAGTTTGATTTCTTTGATACTTACGGTTCTTGAGTTACTTTTAAGTCGAAAATGCCGGATTTCTTCTGGTTCAATTCTTCCCAAAATTGCAGGAGAATGACTTGTTATAACTGCTTGAGCTTGAGCAGGATATTTATCAACTATAGACTGAACTTGTTTGATAATACGAGACAAAAAATAAGGATCGAGGTGATTTTCTGGTTCTTCAAAAGCAAAAATTGTTAAAGCTGGTATTTGGATTCGATTAGCATGAAAACCTGTAGACTTGTATTCATTAATATCAGCATTTTCCTGATTGTCCTGATCATCTATTTCATTTTTAGTGGGTTCATTTGTCTTATCAATCAACTTCCTTTTTATCTCAAAAATAGAAGCTACTAATGAGAAGTAAAAAAGTGATTTTTGTCCATCACTTAATGCGTCTAAATCACGCTCACCATTAAATTCAGTTGGGCTAAATACAATATTTAATTTGCTAACTATATCTTCAAATTTTCTGCTGGCAATATTTAACTCTGGTTTTGCATCAAAGTTATCACTATGAAGTTCTTTCCACCTACTTTCTATTGTCTGATTTATAGTATTTATTGCTGATTCTTTTCCGAACACTTCTCGAATCTTCTCAGATGTAGCTTGAATAGAGTCTTGTGTTGTTGAAGACCATTCTATGGCTTTAACTAAACGTCCTATCATTGCACCACTGTTAGATGTAAGTTGTGATGAAGGATCACGTATAGCTGGGATGTAGTGAACTTGAATCCTAGCACGGTCAGCTGATAAACAGGCTATTTTATCTTCTTTTGTTGGTGATTCATTAGCAGTGTTGACCCAATAAAGCTTTTGTTCAATATCTCCATCAGTTCCTATTCCATCGTCAATCCACTCTGCTTCCAGACGTACACGTACAATAGGTGTACCATTTGGTTCATACACTACCATTTTATTGAAACACACTGGTACTCCTGGATCTTTTTCTAGCGTATCTTTTGACAACCCTGGAAAAACGATGCGAATTTCGATATACAACTCACGGGTGCTACTATCTTCATCTAAAGATGTATGGAAATCTGTACGCAAAATAGTCCGCTGTTTAGTTGTTATACCAAAAACCCGTAAAAGTGCTTCTAGTACGGCTGTTTTCCCCGAGCCATTCGCTCCTACAAATGCTGTGATACCATCTGATAATTTTACAGTCTCGGGTCTATCACCAAAACATCGAAACCCTTTAATAGTAATTGAGTCTATTTTCATTTACATATTTTTTGTAACTAACTATATTATACTTGAATAATCTATATATGCCAACATACTTATACTTTGGTGAAAACGAATTCTTTCTAACTCGCACCATCAAACAACTAAAAACCCACACTCTAGATCAACAATGGGCAAACTTTAACTATACAGAATACCCCCCAGAATCTAAAGAAACCATTCCTCAAGCATTATCCCATATCATGACACCACCAGTTGGGAGTGGAGGAAGATTAGTACACCAACAGCACATTACTGGGAGTTTGTTCAAAAGAAATTTTGTTGCAGTTGGAGTCCATTCTCCCCAAAATTCCTTCAACCAATAACCTCCTGATCACCAACACTCACAAACCTGACACGAGAAATAAATCAGTCAAACTCCTACTGGAATACGCACAGGTAAAAGAATAAATCCTGGACATCCTGATTCAGACAAAAAAGGATTAAAGGATAAACAGGATAAAGTATTTAATTAAATCCTGTAAATCCTCAAATCCTGTACATCCTGATTCAGACAAATTACACAGAACTTAATTGTTTTTCTGCCACTTTAGCCTCTGGACTGTCAGCTTCAGATGGTGGTACTAACTGCCAGAATTTGGGTAAATACTCTGGCCAATTAGCGATAATTTCTAAGGCTTTGGGTGAACCAGTTTTATCAGCGTGAGCTTTAATTAAATCATACAACTGTTTTTCACCCACATCACTCACAACCCGCTGCACCTTGACAATAGCATGATTCACTAAAGCTGGGAAATTACCCGTTTCATCCAAGAAATAAGCCAAGCCACCGGTCATACCCGCACCAACGTTGCGGCCAACCTTACCCAGAACAACAATCACACCACCAGTCATATACTCGCAACAGTGATCACCGGCCCCTTCAATTACGGCTGTACCTTTGGAGTTCCGCACCGCAAACCGTTCTCCGGCCAACCCATTAGCAAATAATACCCCACCAGTTGCACCATAAAGGCAAGTATTACCCACAATCACATTTTCCGCTGGGTTATAAGTCGCATTGGCTGGGGGTTTAATCATAATTTCCCCACCGTTCATACCCTTACCTACATAGTCATTAGCTTCCCCTACTAGATTAAGAACTACACCATCTAGATTAAATGCGCCAAAACTTTGCCCCACACTGCCTTGGAAATTCAGGTTAATTTGCCCTGTAAAGCCTTTGTCACCGTATTTATGAGCAATTACCCCAGTTAACCTAGAACCGACGGTTCTATCAGTATTTACGACGGTGTAGGTTTTATTAATTGTCCCTTGATCTTCAATCGCAGCTTGGATATCTAAATCAGCTAGTAATTGATCATCTAAAACTGGTCCATTACTGTGAACTTTCTCATGTACCAACCAACTACGATTAACTCTTGTATCTGGTAACTTAGTTAAACAATCCAGATTCAGCGCTTGAGTTTTATTCAATTTGATTTCGGGAGGCACCGTTAATAAATCAGCCCGGCCAATCACTTCTGATAGAGAACGATATCCCAATTTAGCAACAGACTCCGCACCTCTTCCGCAATGAAGTAAAAGAAATTTACAACATGATCAGGAATACCAGTAAACCGTTTCCGCAATTCTTCCTTCTGAGAAGCTACACCGACGGGACAATTATTAGTGTGGCAAATCCGCGCCATAATGCAGCCTTCCGCAATCATTGCTATGGAACCGAATCCGAACTCCTCAGCACCCATTAACGCGCCAATTAGGACATCCCAGCCGCTTTTCAGACCACCATCTACACGCAAGATAACGCGATCGCGTAACCTGTTTTCCATCAATACCCGATGTACTTCTGTTAAACCCAATTCCCAAGGACTACCAGCGTGTTTAATAGAAGACAGTGGTGATGCACCTGTACCGCCGTCATGTCCCGAAATTTGGATAATATCGGCGTTAGCCTTAGCTACACCTGCTGCAATTGTCCCAATTCCGATTTCTGCCACTAATTTCACCGAAACTTGGGCTTTTGGGTTAATTTGGTGCAAGTCAAAAATTAACTGGGCTAAGTCTTCAATGGAATAAATGTCATGGTGGGGTGGTGGTGAAATTAAAGTTACACCGGGTTTAGAACGCCGCAACATAGCAATATAGGGGCTTACCTTTGGTCCTGGTAGTTGTCCACCTTCTCCCGGTTTTGCACCTTGGGCAATTTTGATTTCAATTTGTTGGGCTGTGGCTAAGTATTGGGGAGTAACGCCAAACCGTCCTGACGCTACTTGTCTAATGGCACTTGCAGCAGTATCACCATTTCTTAAGCCATTTAAATGGGGAAGAGTAGGAGATTTACCAGCAGTATCAACATCATTCAAAGCGTTATAACGAACAGGATCTTCCCCACCTTCACCAGAATTAGATTTACCGCCAATGCGGTTCATAGCGATCGCTAAAGTTTCATGTGCTTCTCGTGATAAAGCTCCTAAGGACATCCCACCTGTACAGAATCGCTTAACAATATCCTGAATTGACTCTACCTCTTCTAAAGGAATCGACGCGCGTTCACTGTGAAAATCCAGTAAATCACGTAGCGCCGTCACTGGTCTACCTTTAAGATGCTGTTTATAAACTTCATAATGGTCATATTGTTTACCATTAACCGCCTTATGCAGTGACTTAGCTAATTCCGGGTTATTACTATGATATTCACCACTGGGACGGTATTGAACAAAACCTAAGTTTTCCAACTTATTAGCCGTCAATTCTGGGAAAGCTTTACTGTGGAACGATAGCACCTCTTGTGCCAATTCACTCACACTTAAACCACCAATGCGAGAAGTTGTCCCTCGGAAACCCAAAGCTAACAAATCACCACCAATACCAATCGCTTCAAATATTTGTGCTGCTTGATAACTAGAAAGCAGGGAAATTCCCATCTTTGAGAGGATTTTCAGCAAACCCGATTCTATAGCTTGACGATAATTTTCGATGGCTTGGTTTAAAGTTAAAGTAGCAATTTTGCCCTTAGTCATAAACTGCTGAGTTTTCGGTTCAGCCCACCAAGCACTGACAGTATCTAAAGCCATATAGGCACAAACAGCACCCGCACCATAACCCAACAGACAGGCAAAATGATGGGTACTCCAACATTGAGCGGTATCCACAATTAAGGATGTTTTCATCCGTAACCCTTTGCTGATTAAGTAATGGTGAACCGCACCAATAGCTAACAAGGGGGGAATATAAGTATATTCCGCAGCAATACCTGTACCTGTACGGTCACTTAAAATTAAGATCTTCGCACCAGCCCGCACCGACTCAGCCGCTTGTTTTTGCAAAGATTCCAGGGCCGTTTTCAAACCATTTGGTCCTGTAGCAATGGGAAATAAAGTTGATAACTCAGCCGTAGCAAATCCTGACAACTTAATTGCTTCTAACTCTGTTTGAGTGACAACGGGTGACTCTAACTTGAGTCTGCGGGCGTATTCTGGTTTAGGTTCTAATAAATTCCCCTTTTCACCCAACTCCACAGTTAGAGACATTACCAGCTTTTCCCGTAAAGGGTCAATAGCTGGGTTGGTAACTTGGGCAAAGCGCTGTTTAAAATAGTCATACAGCAAATGGGATTTTTCTGACAGCACAGCCAAAGGAATATCATCACCCATACAGAAAGTCGCCTCTGCACCAGTGCTGGCCATGGGGTGAATCACCATTTCCACATCTTCTATAGTATAACCAAAGGCAATTTGCTGTTGTAATAAGACTTGGGGATCAATTTTGTTAGTAGTCAGTTGTTCGTTGTTCGTTGACAAATACCCATTACCGTTACCATTGCCATTAACTACAGACTTACCCTGCACTAATTGACTCAATTCTAAACGATGCTGTCTCAACCATTCCCCGTAAGGATGTTGTTTAGCAATACGTTGTTTAATCTCCCAATTTTTCAGAATTTCCTGGGTATTTAAATCCACCGCAATCATTTGTCCAGGACCGAGTCTACCTTTTTCGAGAATATTCTCTTCTGGAAAGTCTACCACTCCGGCCTCAGACGCAACCACAATATAATCATCTTTGGTAATCACATAACGGGCAGGTCTTAACCCATTGCGGTCCAATGTCGCCCCAACTTTTTTACCATCACTAAATACTAACAGCGCTGGTCCATCCCATGATTCTTGTAACCCGCTGTAATATTCATAAAAATCCCCAACTTCTGGATATTCAGCCAAAGAAGGTTGATTTTTGTAGGCTTCGGGAACCATCATCATTAACCCTTCTAAGGGGCTGCGTCCTGAACGTACCAATAATTCCAATACATTATCTAACGTAGCGGAATCACTATTATCAATATTTACTAGTGGTTTGAGTTCATCAAAACGATTATGCCAAATTGGATGACTGAGGGTAGCTTCCCGTGCCATCATCCAATTAATATTCCCCAATAAGGTGTTAATTTCTCCATTGTGACCTAATAACCGCATTGGTTGAGCTAAAGGCCATTTAGGCATGGTATTGGTACTAAAGCGGCGATGATATACCGCAAATGCACATTTAAACCCAGGATTTTTTAGATCTTCATAAAAATCCCCTAACACAGCGGAACGCACCATACCCTTATAGACAATGGTTCGACTAGATAAGGAGCATACATAGAAATCTTCAGAAATTCTCCTCCCCGCTTGCATAATGCGTTTACTCGCAATATACAATTCTCTTTCCAACTCATCACCGCTTTTATCAGCACAATAAATCACAACCTGTTCTATATGAGGTTGATTCTCTTTTGCTTGCACCCCTAATACTTCTGGACAAACTGGAACTACTCGCCAGCCCAGTACAGTTAATTTTTCTTCTGTTGCTATTTGCTCAAATGCAGCTTTGGCAGATTTAGCGGCTGTTACATCTTGGGGAAAAAATATCATCCCCACCGCCATATTACTGAGATTGGCAAAATCAATTATACTACTGTTTTCTTGTGCTAATAATTCCCAAGGAATCGCCGTTAATATCCCTGCACCATCACCGGAATCCTGGTCAGCACTACAGCCCCCTCTATGTTCTAAGCAAGTTAACGCAGTTAAGGCCTGATCTAAAATTTCATGACTGGCAATATTTTGACGATGGGCAATAAACCCAACTCCACAAGCATCTCTTTCTTCTACTAACCACTTTTGTCCTGGGTATGTATCTTGAAAATTATCTGACACTGTAGGCTGACCCTGATTTAATGATTGATGACTCATACTTTATTCCTGAAATGTTGAGGTACAGATATTGTTATTACTACTGGAGGGAAATTTCCTCAGTTTTGGCACTGGATAAAAATACATAATTACCAAAATTTAGAGATAACAATTTTAGTTTGAGCTTGACATTTAGCCAAAGCTATATTACCAATGCCTATCTATTTTTTTTTGTTAAACGCACTGTAAAAACAAACTACCTTAATCCAGAACAACCTATAAATCCAACAGTTTTTGAAGTTTTTTGCTAATGGCCTATACCATGCAAGAATATTCTGGTTCTTGGCTGATTGCTGACAGTTAAATATTCACCTAAATCAACCTTTTTTACTATATGCCCATTTGACAAGTCCTAAAATATATCTGTGTTTTGCTTATATTTTCACTGCTTATTCATTACCCACCACAGCAACTGGAAATTTCAGATTTAAATCTCCAAATCCAAAATCTTAGAGATTGAGGTAGAGTCTGCGAATTTCAGTTTTAACCCCTAAGACTATCCGCATAGTCCCCAGGATGAGTTTGTATTATTTAAAACAATTACAGTTAGTATTTTTAACATGATAATTGTTTTTGCTCTGTACAAGAGACAGAAACCCAATATGTATAGTATCACGATTATTTCTAGAAAAGATAATTATTTTTTAAATTTCCTGATAAATTTTCCTGGCATTGGGTTTTGTATGATAGCAAAAGTAGTTCACTTTTAAAAATGGCCAGTCAATGATCCTCAAAATGCTTAATTCTGTGTTACCACTACTATCAACAGCACTATATTTAACTACTACTCACGGGGCATTAGCTCAAAATATCCCCAGTTTACCAACTCCCGTGTCTACTTCTTCGAGTGCCGGTAATCAAATTATTCTCAATGGTAGGACGTTACCAGGAGCATGGTTACAGCCAAAACCAACCAGAACCGAGATACAAACCTATCTAAGTGATGGCGCGGTTAAGCAACTCATCGGTATAGATTTACTTAATAGTAGTAATCCTGGACAACAACCAGTACAATGGTTTTCAAGCTCCCTTGTTCTGAATACCAATCTCCGTGGAGGATATCGCTATTTAGATATTACTCAATTAGCGCTTAAACAAGGATGGAAAATTCAGACTAATGGGAACAGTTTAGTAATTTCTACTCCTCCTTCCCAACTCAAAAATATCCGTCTGGGTAAACTACCAACAGGAGATAGAGTTGTTTTAGATTTAGACATGGCCACTCCTTGGCAAGTTCGTCAAGAGTTACCAGTTAAAAAAGTAGTAGATCCTGATGAAATCATTTCTAAATCTACCACACCACCTCATCGAGAATGGACAATCATTTTAGATGGTATCGCTGACTCCGCTTTAATTCAACGTTATAACCCTCAACCTAATATACCAATAACACCCGCATCAATAATTCAAAAGGTGGAAGTGGTAAATAATCAAACAATTGTCCGGTTAAGTGTTCCCTTTGGTCAATCTCCACAGATTAGCACAATTCCCCAACCAAACCGCCTAGTTATTGACATTCAACCTGAGGCTTTAGTAGAAAAGAGTATTACTTGGGCACGGGGGTTACAATGGCGACAGCAGTTTGTGAGCCTAGGAACAGTTCGCTTTCCCGTAGTTTGGTTGGATATTAATCCTAGTGAGGTAGGATTAAGTATTAAACCCATAGTTACAAACTCACAAACACTCACTGGTACAGCCCCTTTATGGCAAACTGCTCAAAATTACTTAGCGGTAGCTGCAATTAATGGTGGTTATTTTAACCGTAATAATAAATTACCTTTGGGGGCAATTCGTCGAGATAATCAATGGCTATCCGGTCCAATTCTCAACAGAGGAGCAATCGCTTGGAATAATAACGGACAATTTTATTTTGGTCGTCTTACCCTCACAGAAACCTTAACCACCAATAATAATCAGCGTTTATCCATAGTCTTACTCAATAGTGGTTATGTTCAACGTGGTATCGCTCGTTATACATCAGGCTGGGGAAATACTTATACACCTTTAACTGATAATGAAAGTATATTGGTGATCGAAAACAATCAAGTAACTAATCAATTACCAGGAGGTAAAAGTGGTATAAATGCTATCATAATTCCTAAAAATGGTTATCTTCTTACCTTCCGTAGTGAAAAACCACAACTACCCATAGGTACAAAAGTTAATCTGACTAGCACCACCACTACACCTGAATTTAGTCGCTATGCTAATATTATTGCTGCAGGTCCTTTATTAGTTCAAAATCGACAAATAGTTTTGGACGGACAAGCGGAAGCATTTAGCCCCGCTTTTATGGCAAGTCAAGCAGTTCGTAGCAGTATTTGTACTAGCTCTACGGGTAATATTATTATTGCTGCTGTACATAATCGGGCTGGTGGTGGCGGTCCAACTTTAGCAGAACAAGCAAAATTAATGCAAACTATGGGTTGTATTAATGCCTTAAATTTAGACGGTGGTAGTTCTACTAGTCTTTATTTAAGTGGTCAGTTACTTGACCGTTCCCCCAATACAGCAGCGCGTGTTCATAACGGTATTGGTATTTTCCTAGAATCTGAATCTGTCAAACCCTAAATTAATTTTTAATGAAGACTTTGTGTAGACATATCAGTTTCAACAGAGGACTTTACTGATTAATGGTGAGTTTTGCTATGTTGAGCAAAGTAGCTAAATCTCATTGACTATTTAGACTAAAAATGGATTTGTTATGTCTCTGTTGTTCGTTGTCAGTGGTCAGTTGTTCGTTGTTCGTTGTTAATTACTAATTACTGAGGTAACTATGGCTAAACTACCAGAAACCGTCCCTATTCATACCCCGTCCCTGCAACCGGCAATTAATTCTAAGAATGTTGCAGCTACTGAATTACGTCCCTGGGGGTCTTTCACAATTTTAGAAGAAGGACGCGGATATAAAATTAAGCGAATTGAAGTCAAGCCCGGACATCGTCTCAGCTTACAAATGCACCACCACCGCAGTGAACACTGGATTGTTGTTTCTGGTACAGCTAAAGTAGTTTGTGGTGAACAACAAATCTTATTAAGCAACAATCAATCAACCTATGTCCCTCAATGTACAACCCATCGATTAGAAAACCCCGGTGTAATTCCCTTAATTTTAATTGAAGTCCAAAATGGGGAATATTTGGGAGAAGATGATATTATTCGCTATCAAGATGACTATGCCCGTTCTGAAAAATAGGCAATAGGTAAGAGGAAATTTTTTTTATTTCTGACCACTGACCACTGACTAATCTAAAAATTCCATGATTTATTTGAGTCCAGCAGCCATTAATGAGATTGAACGCTTAAAATCTAAACAACCATCAAATATTTTATTTCGCTTGCGGGTGAAATCTGGAGGCTGTGCTGATTGGTTTTATGATCTTGCTTTTGATACAACAGTACAACCCCAAGACCAGGTTTTAGAGTTGCAAAATCTTTGTGTAATTATAGACCCAGAAAGCCTCAATTACATCAATGAATTATCACTGGATTATTCAGAAGATTTAATGGGTGGGGGTTTTCGCTTTCATAACCCCCAAGCAACATCCACCTGTAGCTGTGGTAATTCTTTCTCTATTAGTCAGTAGTTATTGGTCAGTAGTCAGTAGTCATTGGGTAAAAATTTTTCCTGCTTTTTGCCTTTTGTCTTTTGCCTCTTGACTGTTCTCCGTTCCCTGTTCCTTGTTTTCTCCCAAAATGATTGACAGAAAATCAGAAAAAAAGATATAATCAGGATTTGTTAAAACTTAGATCATAAAGCAGCTTCACGCGCTGTAACTCATGCCAACAATACAGCAGCTAATACGTAGTGAACGCGAACTAGCGCGTCAGAAAACAAAGTCCCCTGCTCTGAAAGAATGCCCTCAACGTCGAGGCGTTTGTACCAGAGTATACACAACTACACCTAAAAAGCCTAACTCAGCACTCCGCAAGGTAGCCAGGGTCAGACTTACCTCAGGATTTGAAGTAACAGCTTACATCCCAGGTATCGGTCATAACTTACAAGAACATTCCGTAGTTATGATTCGTGGTGGTCGGGTCAAAGACTTACCCGGAGTTAGATACCACATTATTCGTGGCACATTAGATACAGCCGGAGTTAAAGATCGGAAACAAGGCCGTTCCAAATATGGAACTAAGCGCCAAAAGGCAGGTAAAAAATAGGTAAGCGGCGGTTAATCGCCTCAAGAACGGTTAATCGTCCTACCTAAAACTGCATCAAAGAACCAGCAGGAACGAAATTTTAAAAAAAAATCAAACTGTATCTGGCATAAAACACAATTTGCATGAGTTTCTGAAGATAATCCTGTAAACGATAACAGCACTTTAATCTAAATTTTAAAGTTGATTACGTTGTCGTCTTCTGTGTCTGATGACTGAAATGAGTTAATTCAGCCTCCTTGCAATTGATAACGATAGCGTGGCGCAAGCCATAAACGAAAACTCAGGAAAAATCAGCGGCTAATTAAACTGCTTTTAGTCTCCTGTGTTCTGATAGCATATAATTTCGTGACCAAATTCCGTATTCAAGGATGAAGTATGTCTCGTCGTGGTGTTAGTCAAAGGCGTGCAGTCCCGCCTGACTCAGTGTATAACAGTCGCCTTATCAGCATGATGATGCGGCGGATAATGCGTCATGGCAAAAAATCAATTGCCGCAAGAATAGTTTATGATGCTTTGAAAACTATTGAAGAACGCACCGGTGGAAGTCCCTTAGAAACTTTTGAAAAAGCCGTGCGTAACGCGACCCCATTGGTAGAAGTAAAAGCTCGCCGTGTAGGTGGAGCAACGTACCAAGTACCCATGGAAGTGCGGACAGATCGCGGTACTACCCTAGCATTGCGGTGGTTAGTGCAGTATTCTCGTCAACGTCCAGGTAGAACCATGGCTGGTAGACTAGCTAATGAATTAATGGATGCCGCCAATGAAACTGGCAGCGCTATTCGTAAGCGGGAAGAAACACACCGGATGGCCGAAGCAAATAAAGCGTTTGCACACTATCGTTACTAAACTAGGTAGAAAGGCGATATATCGTCTTTTCTGTTCAGCAATTCATATACAATGTGAATTGTCTGATGGCGAAGCCATAGTCTTTAATCAAACTATTACTGACGCGAAAACCAAGCAATCATAGTGATGGTTTTTTCAAAGCAAAAAGTGATATTGCGTTTTGCTAAAGCGTGAAAGCTTACTGAGGGATAACTGCTCCCATGCTCCCATTGAAGTAAGAAGTAAATATCTAGCTTTGTCTAGGATTTATATAGCAGATATCATGAGGGGAAAACGATAGGAGGTAACTGTGGCACGCACGAACCCGCTAGAGAAAGTACGCAATATCGGTATTGCGGCGCATATAGATGCGGGCAAAACAACGACAACAGAGAGAATATTATTTTACTCTGGGATCATTCATAAAATTGGCGAAGTTCATGAAGGAACTGCCGTTACAGACTGGATGGAACAGGAACGGGAGCGGGGAATTACCATTACTGCTGCCGCCATTAGTACCAGTTGGAATGATCATCAAATTAACATTATTGATACTCCCGGTCACGTAGACTTCACAATTGAAGTTGAACGTTCCATGCGAGTATTAGATGGTGTAATCGCTGTATTTTGTTCCGTAGGTGGTGTTCAACCCCAATCAGAAACAGTATGGCGACAAGCAGACCGCTATAAAGTCCCTCGCATTGCCTTTATTAACAAGATGGATCGCACCGGTGCGAACTTCTATAGAGTGCATGACCAGATGTGCGATCGCTTGCGAGCTAATGCCATTGCTATTCAACTACCTATTGGTAGTGAAACCGAATTTAAAGGGATTATAGACTTGGTGAAAATGTGTGCATATATGTACACCAACGACCAAGGAACTGATATCCAAACAATAGAAATTCCCCCAGATCTAGCCGAAAAAGCAGCCCAATACCGCGTCAAGCTGGTAGAAGCCGTATCAGAAACTGATGACACGCTGATGAACAAGTACTTCGAGGGCGAAGAACTGACAGAAGCAGAAATCCGTACTGCCCTCCGAAAGGGAACAATTGCTGGGACAATTGTACCAGTGCTTTGCGGTTCAGCCTTTAAAAACAAAGGCGTGCAACTGATGTTGGATGCGGTGATAGATTACCTACCATCACCACTGGAAGTGCCACCAATTCAAGGAACCCTACTCAACGGTGATCCTGTAGAACGTCATGCTGATGATGAAGAACCATTATCAGCCTTGGCATTTAAGATTATGGCTGATCCTTACGGTCGCCTGACCTTCGTTCGTGTTTATTCTGGTGTGCTGAAGAAAGGTAGTTACGTTCTTAACGTCAGCAAGAATAAAAAAGAACGGATCTCTCGGTTAGTGCTGATGAAAGCAGATGACCGACAAGACGTAGATGAACTACGGGCAGGTGACTTAGGCGCTGCTTTAGGATTGAAAGACACCTTGACAGGTGATACCCTTTGTGATGAAGGTTCACCAGTAATTTTGGAATCCCTATTTATTCCTGAGCCTGTGATCTCGGTAGCGGTTGAACCCAAAACCAAGAATGACATGGACAAGCTTTCCAAAGCACTGCAATCTCTTTCCGAAGAAGACCCCACCTTCCGGGTGCGTGTTGATCCAGAAACCAACCAAACCGTAATTGCGGGCATGGGAGAATTGCACCTAGAAATTCTCGTAGATCGGATGTTACGGGAATTTAAAGTAGAAGCAAACGTTGGTGCTCCCCAAGTGGCTTACCGTGAAACCATTCGCAAAGCCGTCGAAAAAGTTGATGGTAAATTTATCCGTCAGAGTGGTGGTAAGGGTCAGTACGGTCACGTAGTGATCAATTTAGAACCAGGAGAACCAGGTACAGGTTTTGTATTCGTTTCTAAAATTGTCGGTGGGATTGTACCTAAAGAGTACATCGGACCTGCTGAACAGGGCATGAAAGAATGTTGTGAATCTGGTATTTTAGCTGGATATCCACTTATTGATGTCAAAGCTACATTAATACATGGTTCTTACCACGACGTAGACTCTTCAGAAATGGCTTTCAAAATTGCTGGTTCTATGGCCATAAAAGAAGCGGCTACAAAAGCCTCTCCTGTGATCTTAGAGCCGATCATGAAAGTTGAAGTAGAAGTACCTGAAGACTATATCGGTAACGTGATTGGTGACTTAATCTCCCGCAGAGGACAGATTGAAAGCCAAAGCACTGAACAAGGACTTGCGAAGGTAGTATCGAAAGTTCCACTGGCAACCATGTTTGGTTATGCCACTGATATCCGGTCAAAAACCCAAGGTAGAGGTATCTTTACGATGGAGTTTAGTACCTACGAAGAGGTGCCTCGCAGCGTAGCTGAGGGAATCATCTCAAAAAGTAAAGGGAACGCTTAATTAAAAAAGGAAACGATTATTCATGGCACGCGCAAAGTTTGAAAGAACTAAACCTCACGTTAATATCGGTACTGTTGGCCACGTTGACCACGGCAAAACTACTTTAACAGCAGCTATTACCATGACCTTGGCCGCTAATGGTCAAGCAATAGGTAAGGGTTACGACCAAATTGATAATGCTCCTGAAGAAAAAGCTCGGGGTATTACAATCAATACCGCTCACGTTGAGTATGAGACAGGCAGCCGTCACTATGCTCACGTAGATTGTCCTGGACACGCTGACTATGTGAAAAACATGATCACAGGTGCAGCACAAATGGATGGAGGTATCCTGGTAGTTGCGGCTACGGATGGTCCTATGCCCCAAACTCGTGAACACATCCTCTTGGCAAAACAAGTGGGTGTTCCTAGTCTTGTCGTCTTCTTGAACAAACAAGATATGATGGACGATGAAGAGTTGATGGAATTGGTAGAACTAGAACTACGCGAACTACTCACCCAGTATGATTTCCCCGGTGATGATATTCCCATTATCAAAGGTTCCGGTCTGAAAGCTCTCGAAGCCATGACCGCTAATCCCAAAACTCAGCGCGGCGAAAATGAGTGGGTAGACAAAATCTATGAGTTGATGGATGCTGTAGATGCTTCTATTCCTACTCCTGAACGGGATGTGGATAAACCATTCTTGATGGCTGTGGAAGATGTGTTCACCATCACAGGTCGTGGGACTGTGGCTACTGGACGGATCGAACGCGGTATTGTTAAGGTTGGTGATGCTGTTGAGCTAGTTGGGATTAGAGATACCAAGACTACCGCAGTCACTGGCATAGAAATGTTCAAGAAGAGCCTTGATCAAGGTATGGCTGGAGATAACGCTGGTGTACTACTTCGTGGTCTCAAAAAAGAAGATATTGAGCGCGGTATGGTAATTGCCAAACCTGGTACAATTAAACCTCACACTGAGTTTGAAGGCGAAGTTTACGTTTTAACTGAGAAAGAAGGCGGTCGGAAAACACCATTTTTCTCCGGTTATCGTCCTCAGTTCTATGTGCGGACAACTGATGTAACTGGTACAATCAAAGCCTTTACCGATAGTGATGGTAACGATGTGGAAATGGTTATGCCTGGCGATAACATCAAGGTAACAGTAGAATTGATCAACGCAATTGCGATTGAACAAGGTATGCGCTTCGCTATTCGTGAAGGTGGACGCACTATTGGTGCTGGCGTTGTCGCTAAAATCTTGAAATAAAACTCACCTTTTTGCTCTCATGACCGAAAAGACGGGACACAAGCCCCGTCCTTCTAGGACGGCTTTATGTTAAAATTTGGTCATAGTCGCCTTATGGCATTGGGAGACTTTAAACGGACATGGAGGGA
>B570J13885_100079_pt1 | contig 15701 bp, 17 predicted proteins | sample LakMenEpi21Jul08_FD_13885 | JGI IMG/M metagenome (IMG submission 13885)
ATTCCAGAAAATTCAGAATGTTAACTTTTAAAAACAATAATCATTGAGTCCGTTCTAACGGACTTCGGCTATTAGACTGGGAATTAATTCCCAGACGGGTTAGAAAGCTAACTGATAATATTAAAAAATATCAGCTACAGCATGAGGAAAAATCCCACCATGTCCAACCAAACAAACTTAACTGATGCTCGTAATAACCTAGCTGACATCTGCGCTCAAGTAGTTGCAGATAGAAAGGATTCAAGGGTAAAGATTGTTCAATTATCTTTACCCCCTGAGTTTTATTCACCAAAAAGTTTGACAAAGACTCATCATTGAAATTATGATAAAGTTATTATAAAAAAATATTAAAACTAACTATAAATGAACGAAAAACTGAATATATCCCAAGACAGACTAGCATTGTTAGCAGAACTCACTCAGGCTGGTATTAAGCATAACCCTGACAAAATAGTGAAGATTGCTAAACAAGCAAATGGTAAAATTGTCTTTTTAGAAGAAGGTAAAGTTACTAAAAGAGCAAGTGGACTAGCGCACATTTTAAAGGAGCATAAAGAGGATTTTACTAGACGCGGAATTTCTGAGAAGGAAATCCCTGATGCTGTTATTGCTGCTGTAACCAGTGGAACGTTTCTTGGTTATCAAGGAACAGCAGAACCTCCCAGAGAAATATATGAAGTAATTTTTAATGGAAAAAAGCAGCTTATAGCAGTGACGGTAGGTGATAATGGTTATATAGTTGGAGCTAATCCCGCCTCCTTACCATGATTCCACCTGAGTATACTCAAAACAGCTTAATCATTTGATTCTATAGGTAGGGGTAAAGCATGAGCTAAACCCCTAAACATCTAGCTCTTTCCTAATCTTGCAAAAATCCATGTCCCAACCGAGTTTAGTATAGCTATGGCAATAAAAATCAAACTAATGGCTGATTATGGATGTGATCCTTTATGGTGGGCAGATGCTGATAAAGTTGGTAACATCGATCCAGCAAGACTGCCCCTCAGCCAAGAAACCATTAACCATTTGAGAAAATGGGCAACTGATTATAATGCAACATTAAATTGGCAAGATCCTGGTAATTCACTAGATTTGAGTCCAGAAGAAGAAGCGGCTTTTGAACAAGAAGGTATATTAGTTTATGGAAACAACTACAAAAAGAACTTGCACCTAATTATGAAGTGGTTTATTTCAGTGAGTCATTAGGTGAAGTTGTCAGTGATATGAATGAATTAGCATCTTCTCTTCCTGCTTATATTTAACAGATAGCAAGAAAATTAAACCATGACAACAGCCACCTTATTCCAATGGGTAGAACTAAAACAAGATGTTCCTAACAGCCCTGTAAAAGCTGGTAATAAGGGGGTTGTTTTAGATCATCTCAATCCTACTACGACCCAGCCAGAACCAGGATATATTTTAGAAGTTTTTGAAGATGGTGAAACTCTAGATGTCGTTTCTGTTCCTATTTCCTGGGTTAACCCTCTTCCTGAAAGTTGGGGAAGTGTTGAATATAATACTAAACAGACAGTTTAAGGGACTTCCAAAAAATAAATTACCCAAATAAACGAACCACAGAGGCACGGAGGACACGGAGGAATGAGAGTTTGAGAGATTTTCTGCGTTAGGTGGTTGAGTGTTTTTTTATTTGGAGGTCCCTAAAGTATAATCATTGAGTCCGTTTTAATGGACTTCGGCTATGAGACTGGGAATTAATCTCCCAGACGGTTTAGAAAGCTAACTGATAATATTAAAAAATATCGGCTACAGCATGAGGAAAAATCCCACCATGTTCAACCAAACAAACTTAACAAATGCTCGTGATAACCTAGCTGAAATCTGCGCTCAAGTAGATAGAGAAGTAATGATTATTATCCAACCTGACAGTGAAAACGTCGCCCTTATTGCTGCTGACGAATTAGAAAGTTTATTCAAAACTACTTCCCACTTTTTACACCCGACTGTTTTTTAGCCAGACGTAAAATAGTTACTTCGTACTAGATTTTGCATTCCCAAATCCGGGCTAATACTTTATTTATTTGCAAATTTTTGATACTCTTAAGTAGATATAAAAATTAAGGCTAATATGAAGAGTTCAGTGGCTGTACTACCACCGTTTTTAGTTTTGGATCAATTGTTACAGAGTTGGTTGCTGGAGGATATTGGTAGGGGTGATCGTACTACTCAATCTCTATTATCTCAAAATTCGACCAAAGGACAAGCTAAATGGATCGCTAAAGCACCAGGAATAATCGCTGGTTTACCGGTTGCTGCTAGGGTGTTTCAGCTTTTAAATAATCAAGTCAATTTGATAAATGTTACAGAGGAGGGTACACTATGTAAGCCAGGACAGGTAATAGCAGAAATTAATGGTTCTCTGGACGCGCTGTTAATGGGGGAAAGGGTGGCGTTAAATTTAACAATGCGATTAAGTGGAATTGCTAGTTTAACTAGCTTATATGTGGAGAAAATAGCTGATTTACCCACTCAATTAGTTGATACGCGCAAAACTACACCTGGGTTGAGAATTTTGGAAAAATACGCGACTGCATTGGGTGGTGCTATTAATCACCGTATGGGTTTGGATGATGCGGTGATGATTAAGGATAATCATATTCTGGCTGCGGGAGGAATTAGGGAGGCCATTACCCGCGTTCGTTCTCATATTCCCTATCCCCTAACAATTGAGGTGGAAACGGAAAGTTTGGAACAAGTCCAGGAAGCGTTGAATTATAAAGCGGATATTATTATGTTGGATAATATGTCTTTAAAAATGATGAATCAAGCTGTGTCGTTAATTCGTCAAGAAGATAGTCGGGTGAAAATTGAGGCTTCAGGAAATATAACCTTAGAAACTATTCGCGCTGTAGCAAAAACTGGTGTTGATTATATTTCTACTAGTGCGCCCATTACTCAGTCTAAATGGTTAGATATAAGTATGAGAATAGTTCAATGAGCTAATATAATATTTAATTTATACATACATTGGCAATTAGAGATATTGTCACTCTGCAAGCATTAAAATCAGGGAGCGAAAAGATAAAAACGTGATAGGTAAAGAATTTATGTTCATAGTCAAAAAATTGTACATAAGGGGTTAAATTTTGTTAAGATTATGTACGGCGTTAGCTTTGCCCTTTTCCCTACCCACGAGACATTTCATGCTGCGATTAGAACATATCAGTAAAATTTATCCTACGGGCGAAGTTCTTAAAGATATCAACTGGGAAGTCAAACCAGGAGATCGGATTGGTTTGGTTGGTGTTAATGGTGCGGGAAAATCCACCCAACTGAAAATTATCTCTGGGGAGATTGAACCGACTGCTGGGGAAATTATTCGCCCCCTAGCCTACATATAGCTTATCTTAACCAAGAATTTGAGGTTGACCCCACCCGGACAGTCAGGGAAGAATTTTGGACTGTATTTAAAGAAGCTAACGAAGTGCAGATGGCTTTATCTCACATTCCCCATGAGATGGAAACTGCTAATCCCGAAGAGTTAGATGAGTTAATTCATAAGTTAGATCGGTTACAGCGTCAATTTGAGGCCTTGGATGGATATAACTTAGACTCACGCATTGGTAAGATTTTACCAGAGATGGGATTTCAATTGGAAGATAGCGATCGCTTAGTTAGCGCTTTCTCCGGTGGTTGGCAAATGCGAATGAGTTTAGGGAAAATTCTCCTACAAAAACCCGACCTATTACTACTGGACGAACCGACAAACCACTTAGATCTAGAAACCATTGAGTGGTTAGAAAATTATCTCCGGGGTTTAATTACTCCCATGGTGATAGTTTCCCATGACCGGGAATTTTTAGATCGTCTATGTAACCAAATCGTGGAAACTGAAAGGGGTGTTTCCAGTTCTTACCTGGGTAATTACTCATCATACCTCCAACAAAAGGCGGAAAATCAGTCAGCGCAACTTAACGCTTACGAACGTCAACAAAAAGAATTGGAAAAACAACAAGCATTTGTTGATAAATTCCGCGCTAGTGCTACCCGCAGTACCCAGGCAAAAAGTAGAGAAAAGCAACTAGATAAAATTGAACGGATCGAAGCTCCCGTAGGTGGAGTCAGAACCCTACATTTCCGTTTTCCTGATGCCACTCGTAGCGGTAGAGAAGTGGTAGAAATTAAGGATTTAACCCATATTTATGGGGATAAAATTCTGTTTTTATCGGCAAATCTTTTAGTCGAAAGAGGAGACAGAATTGCATTCCTGGGTCCTAACGGTGCGGGTAAATCCACGCTGTTAAAAATTATGATGGGTGTTGAACCACCTACGGAAGGGATTGTTAAATTGGGTGATCACAATGTGATTCCTGGTTACTTTGAACAAAACCAAGCGGAAGCCTTGGATTTAAATAAAACCGTCATGCAAACTATCCATGACGAGGTTCCCAGTTGGACTAATGAAGAAGTCCGCACATTGTTAGGAAGATTCTTATTTACTGGTGATACTGTATTTAAGAAAGTTGGAGCATTGAGTGGAGGTGAAAAAGCTCGGTTAGCATTGGCAAAAATGCTGTTACGTCCAGCCAATTTAATCATTTTAGATGAGCCTACCAATCACTTAGATATTCCGGCTAAGGAAATGATGGAAGAGGCTTTACAAAACTATGAAGGTACGGCTATTGTAGTGTCTCACGACCGTTATTTTATCTCCCAAGTAGCTAACAAAATTGTAGAAATTCGTGATGGTGATTTTCATGTTTACTTAGGAGATTATCACTACTATCTTGATAAGAAAGCTGAGGAGAAAGAACTGGCGGAATTAGCAGCATTAGAAGCTGCAAAAGCTGCGAAAAAAGCTGCAAAATCTGCAAAAGCCGGAGCAAAACAGAAATAGGTAATATGGCCAATGGGTGACTGATTCTGGTTTTCTGTCACCTATTTTTTACTGGTACACAACTAAGATTTATAAGGTATAGGTGAAATCATTTACCAACATACCGGGAACTAAACTACCTCCTAATTGTCGACTTTCGTAAGTTCCCACTTCGGGAATAAATTCTGACTGGTTGGTGAAGTCAATGAGATTTTCTGCTCCCCAAAAGCGATAGAGACTTTCATCAAAACGCAGATTGGCAATGGGAGCAATAATTTCCCCGTTTTCCACCCAAAAGCAAGCATAACGAGTCATACCTGTAATTCTACCAGATGGGCGATCGCTCCAATTTAAATAGTGTAAATTAGAAATATATAACCCTGTATCTAAATTTGGTAAAATATCCTCAAATGTCAAATTACCAAGGCTAATTTCTGGAGAACGTAATGTTTCTGAACTATTTGCACCATTAGCGGGTTTATTATATTCCTTCGCAGTGCGAGAATTAACTAAGCTATTAATTAAAATGCCTTTTTCAATTAAGGTTAATTCCGGTACAGCTATTTCTCCTAAATTATTAAATCTGGGAACTAAACCACTTTGAAAATTTTCTCTTAAAGTAAATTTTGGGGAAAGTTGTTTTTCTTGACGTGATAAAGCAGCTAAGGCGCTATTACCTTGTTGGATATCCGCTTCACTAATAGCACCCCAGGAAAGCATACCTAATAAATCAGCTACCGCAGCGGGAGCAAAATAGGTTTTATATTGTCCTTTGGGTAATTCTTTAACTGGACGAGATAGCATTTCTAACTGCTTTTTTCCATCATTTATTTTAGCTAAATAAGCAGTTTCATTCCACTCACTACCGGCAAAAGTTCCTTTAACAGCTTGTGCTGATGTCATAAATAAGGAATAATCTAAATTAAATGAATCAGTGATAAACCAATGTTTTTGTTCCACTAGAATCACCATAACCTCTAATGACAATTCCTCCTGCATATATTCCGGTAAAATCTAAATTAGCAACGGTTTCGAGAATACTGGGAACTAATATTTCTGGAGTCAGTAATTTACCAGTATTAACTTCTCGACTGATATTATTTCCTGATGGTATCACTAAATAAGGATCAATTGGTAATAAAGGCAATTCATGACGTAATTCTTGTAAAGCTGTATGAGCTAGTTCCCAATCTATATCCCAATTTCCAGTAAAGGAAAGTTGACGAAAACTACTACGTTGATTGGCCATTAAGGTCAATTGAATCGAACCGTCTTGAACATAACCTGTTTGTCTAACTTTAGCAGAATTAAAGCGAGTAAATTGACTGCTTTCGCTGCTAAGTCTTACTGTAAAATGTTCATTTTCTGCTTTTTTAATCAGCAGAGTTTCCACAAGTTGATTAAAAGTTTTTTCTAGGGTTGATAATTCTTCTGGTTTCATTTTTTAAATTGTATCTGGATCAATATTTAATTCTCGCAATTTTGCTGCTAAACGTTCTGATCTTCTAGCTTCCCATTCTGCTCTTTGGGATTCTATTTCTGCTCTTTGGGATTGTATTTCTGCTCTTTGCACTTGTATTGCTGTTTTTTTAGTTTCCTCTTCTGCGGTTTCTTCTGGTGTCGGCACTAACTCTCCTGCTGGGGTAAAATACCTTAATAGTCCTTGATTAATTCCTAAATATAACCCTAACTGTTCACTCCATAAATATCCTTGTTTATTGGGTTCTAAAGGTTGATATTTATTATCTATTAAATGAAAACCTGCAAATTCTAATGTATAAGGATCAAACCAAAAGTAATCTGGTGTGCGGAAAGTATTTTGGTAAAGTTCTTTTTTAAATTCTCTATCAGTATTAGCTGTACTGGGTGAAAGAATTTCTAAAATGAAATTAGGGTATTTACCGTCTTCTTCCCAAACTACCCAACTTTTGCGGGTTTTGCGTTCAGTTTCCAAGACAACAAAAAAATCAGGACCTCGGAAAAATTGTGATTTTTTCTGATTAGGACTATAGTAAATAGTCAAATTTCCCACAGCATAGAAATTTGTTCTATCTTTCCATAACCATTCTAAACATTTGAAAAGTAAAATTATTTGTCGTAGATGTAGTTCAGTTTCCACGGGAGGTTCATCACTATATAAATCACCAGGAGGAAATATTACATCTGCGGAGATGTCTTGTTGTGATTCTAATTCTTGAGCAATGATCATATTGATATGGCCTCAAGTAGTTACTTTTTTATTGTAGCATTAATTCAAGATCAATATATTTCTTTCTGTTGGGTTGCGCTGTCGCTTAACCCAACCTACTTTAACTCACCAGAACCTAAAGCGGAAAATTCATTAACCACCACCAAAAACCTCAATATTTGCAAATGCACAAACTGGTGAACCATGTCCTACAAAAATCATTTGATTTGGTTCTCCTTTGCCGCAATTAGGTGCTCCATAAATTTGCCAATTGCTATTATCTCCAACTTGAATTAAACTATGCCAAAATTCTGGTGTAGTAGCGCGATAATTAGGATTCCGGAGAGTTTTGGTAAGTTTACCATTTTCAATTAATCTTGCATATTCACAACCAAATTGAAATTTATAACGTTGATCATCTATTGACCAAGAACGGTTAGATTCCATGTAAATTCCATGGTCTATTCCTGAGATAATTTCCTCAAAAGTGGCATTTCCTGGTTCTAAATTTAAATTGGCCATTCTGTCTATGGGAGGACGATTCCAGGAAGAAGCCCGCGCACAAGCAACACCGGGTAAATTTGCTCTGCTTTGACTTTCTAAACTGCCTAAACCCCGTTGTAAAATGCCTTTTTTAATAATAAATTCTTTGGTAGCTACTGCACCGTTATCATCAAAACTATAACTGGCAAATTCACCTGGTACTGTAGGATCAAAGGTGATATTCATGAGCGGTGAACCATATTCTAATTTACCAAAATCATCTTTGGTGACAAAACTACCTCCAGCATAGTTGCGTTCATCTCCTAAAATGCGGTCAATTTCTAAAGGATGTCCGATACTTTCATGAATTTGTAGCATCATTTGATCTGGTGCTAAAACTAAATTAGTCCGAGTATTTGGACATTCTGCTGCTGTTAATAATTCTAATACCTGTTCACCAACTTGTTGAACTTGATGCCATAAATTATCTTTTTTAAACAGTTCCCAACCACCTTGATAGGAGTTAGCGTAAGCGCCATTGTTGGTGCGTTGTTGAACAATTGTACCATCTTGAGCAATAGCTCCAAAATGATGACTAAGAGATAGAATATGCTGATATATTTCTGAACCATTACTAGTCACAAACCAAGTTTCTTTTTGATCTGTGTTGACTGCGGCTGTAGTTTGAATGATTTTATCGTTAATTTTCAGTTTCTCACAAATCTGAATCAGTAAATCGTTGATTTCTCCGGGACTAATAACATTAAATGGCTCTAAAAATGCTGATTTATATTCACCAACTACTTGAGGACGGGTATTTTTACTAACTGGATATATCCACCATTTACTAGCTAATAATGCTTGTTTATAGGCGATTTCTGCCGCATTTTGTAAGCTAGAACTATCTAAGGAATTAGTAGCAGCATAACCTAAACAACCATCAACTATGACTTCGATCATTGCTCCCATATTTAATGATTTACCATTATTTTGGGGTAAACCATCACGCACAGCATGATGTGTGGAGGTGGTTTTTACGGCTCTAATTCCTACCCAGTCGGCTGGGATGTTTAAATCAGAAATTGCGGTTGTTAATTGTTTCCACATGGTGTTAATCAAAGGTTGAGAGTTTCTTTTTACATCTATATAAATCAGGCACAAGTTACGGAATAACGAACCACAGAGGCGCAGAGGACACGGAGAGGAAGAGTTTCGGAGATGTTTTGTTTTGCGTCAGTCCTGGTCTAATTATCGTAATTATTAGTTAATTTCTATGCCAACGTGTGCTTTCTTTGCTATCTATTAAGGTGATTCCTTTTGTTAATAGTTCATTGCGAATTCTATCTGATTCGGCGAAGTTTTTGTTTTTTCTTGCTTCTTGTCTTTGTTGAATTAGTTCTTCAATATAAATATCGCTTAAACTATCTTGTTGAGAAGTTTCTGGTTCTGGTTTGGCGGTTAATCCTAAAACTTCTGCTAATGTAATTAGGGTTTGCCATTTTTTAAGTAATTCATCTGCTGGGGTTTCTGTTTTTCCTTGATGAACAATTATATTTCCTTCCCGATTTAGTTCTTTGGCTAATTCAAAAATTATTGTTAATCCACCAGGGAAGTTAAAATCATCATTGACTGCTTCTTTAAATCTCTCAATCTCGGAATTTTGGATTTTAGATTTGGAATTTTGAATTAGTTTAGATTCCTCCCAGACTAGTTTTTTACTATGTTGATAACCAAAAAGTAATCCTTCTTTGATCGTATGCCAGCCGTTGGTTGCTGCTAATATGGCATCATCGGTAAAATCTATGGGTTTGCGATATTGTGCCATCATTACAAATAAACGCACAGCCATGGGGTCTACACCCCGATCTAATAATTGACGAATGGTGATAAAATTACCCAAGGATTTGGACATTTTTTCCCCATCTACTTTGACCATGCCGTTGTGTAACCAATAATTGGCTAATGGTTTACCAGTGACGGCTTCAGATTGAGCAATTTCGTTTTCATGGTGGGGGAAAATTAAGTCAGCACCACCAGCATGAATATCTATGGTATCACCTAAGCGATCGCGCACCATGGCGGAGCATTCTATATGCCATCCTGGGCGGCCTTTTCCCCACGGAGACTCCCACGCTGGTTCACCAGATTTTGCAGCCTTCCATAGGGCAAAATCAAAGGGGTATTTCTTCTTTTGATATTCTGTGTCTTCGATGTTTACCCGTTCACTTGCACCGGCTTGCATATCCTCTAATTTGCGTCCCGAAAGTTTACCATATTCGGCAAAATTCTGAACTGCATAATAGACATCACCACCAGACGGATAAGCAAAACCTTTATGTTCTAAATCGTGAATTAATTTTTGAATACCATTCATTGTATGTGTAGCGCGGGGATATTCATCAGCTTCTTTAATTCCTAACCGCGACATATCCTCAAAATATGCTTGAATATATTTTTCTGCGACAACTTCCATGGAAGAATTTTCTTCTCTGGCTCGTTTGAGAATTTTATCATCAATATCCGTAAAATTTTGGATATAGCGCACGTGATAGCCAATAAACTGAAGGTAACGACGCACTACATCCCAAACAATACAAGCTCTAGCATGACCCAAATGGCAGTAATCATAAACTGTCACACCGCAATAATACATCTTAACTTTGCCAGGTTCGACGGTTGTAAATTGTTCTTGACGACGGGTGAGAGTATTGTAAATAGATAGGGTCATAATAGAGGAATAAGTCAATCTGACGATAAACAATGATAACGCAAGTTGATGACAATGACGTAAATGAAAATTTTGGTAGCTAATAATTGGCTATAATTATTGTTAGCAATACTTGGTAATTTTGTCAACACCTGGAGGTAAAGTATGATTCAAGCATTACCGAAAACTAAATCAGTAACTTTTGAGGAATTTGTCCAATGGAAACCAGAAGGAAAGTATTATGAATTACATCATGGAGTAATTATTGAAATGAATCAACCTTTAGGCGATCATGAGTGGATTATCATTTTTTTGAATGATATAATCTTTTCAGAATATAAACGCTTAGGTTTGCCTTATGGTATATCCAAAACCGTCCTAGTGAAACCACCTGAAAATGAATCTGCTTATTCACCAGATGTTTTAGTTTTGAATCGTGATAATTTAATTAATGAGCCATTATGGAAAAAACAATCTACAGTTACTCAAGGTGCATCAATTTCATTAGTTATTGAAGTTGTGAGTACAAATTGGCGTATTGATTATTTGAGTAAAGTTAAAGATTATGAAGAAATTGGTATTCCTGAATATTGGATTGTTGATTATTTAGCTTTAGGTGGAACTCCCTATATAGGAAATCCCAAAAAACCAACTATTTCTATCTATGATTTAATTAATGGGGAATATCAAGTGAGTCAATTTAGAGAAAATCAAACTATAGTTTCCCGTACTTTCCCGGAACTTACCCTCACCGCTAATCAAATTTTTCAAGCTGGAATATAAATATGTTACTCATAATGCCGAGTAGCCAAAATCAAGATAAAATTAAAAACACACCAAAATCCTACTTCATAATTATGCAAACCACAGTTAATTCCGAGTCTCACATCATGGAAGTTGCCAAACAAGGTCTACCAGTTACCATTATTACAGGTTTCCTCGGTAGTGGTAAAACGACTTTACTCAATCATATTCTCACAAATCAGCAAGGTGTGAAAACTGCTGTTTTAGTGAATGAATTTGGGGAAATTGGTATTGATAATGAATTGGTTGTTTCCACAGATGAAAATATGGTGGAATTAAGTAATGGCTGCATTTGTTGTACCATTAATAATGACTTAGTTGATGCTGTTTACAAGGTTTTAGAAAGAGAAGAAAAGTTAGATTATTTAGTCGTAGAAACCACTGGTTTAGCAGACCCTTTACCTGTAGCTATGACATTTTTGGGTTCAGAATTGCGAGATCTAACCAGGTTAGATTCTATTATTACTGTAGTTGATGCTGCAAATTATAGCTTGGATTTATTCAATTCTGAAGCGGCTTTGAGTCAAATTACTTATGGTGATGTCATTATTCTCAATAAGACAGATTTAGTTGATGAAACCACTTTACAGGAAGTGGAGAAAAAAATTAATAATATTAAAGAAGGCTCGCGGATAATTCGGACTACAAAATCTCAAGTTCCACTTCCTTTAATTCTCAGTGTTGGTTTATTTGCATCTGATAAATATTTTGATTCCCATACAGAGGAACATCATGATCATGATGATCATGATCATTCTAATTGTGGTCACGAACATCACGATGATCATGATCATTCTACCTGTGAACATGGCCATGATGATCATGAACATCATCACCATTCTAATCATTTAGAAAATGATGGTTTTATCTCTATTTCTTTCCAAAGTGATAAACCTTTTTCCATTAGAAAGTTTCAACATTTTTTAGATAACCAATTACCCATAAATGTCTTCCGTGCTAAGGGGATTATGTGGTTTGATGAAAGTCCTCAACGTCACATTTTCCACCTTTGCGGTAAACGCTTCACTATTGATGATGATCAATGGAAAGGTGACAAGAAAAATCAATTAGTGTTAATTGGTCAAAATCTAGATAGTGAAATCTTACTTCAGCAGTTAGAAAACTGTATTTGTCTTCCTTCTAGCACTAAAGGTAAGGGATTTGGAAAGTAGTAATTAGTCATTTTCATCTAATATCTATATCCCCAACTTATTTAAAGAATGGGGATATTGTTATTTATTATTGTTAGAGGGTGTTTGAAAAAATCGTTATATTCTTTACACTATCTTATTTTCAGCCTTGTTTGTCGCCATGTCTGCCCCTAAATACTAACAGTTTATAGATGAAAAGGTTTACACCATCAAGAAAGTTGTAATATAGAAAAAGTAACATAGCTGAAACTATCCTTTTCCAATGACATCAACTCTGCTGAAACTTCCGCGTCTCAATACACCCACAGTACACCATATACCCAACGGTTTAACCATTATTGTCGAACAAATGCCAATAGACGCAGTTAATCTCAACCTGTGGGTAAAAACAGGTTCAGCAATGGAAGCTGATACTATCAATGGTATGGCTCACTTTTTAGAACATATTGTTTTCAAAGGTACAAAAAAACTCATTAGTGGTGAATTTGAACGTCGCATTGAAGAACGTGGCGCACTCACCAATGCCGCCACTAGCCAAGATTATACCCACTATTACATCACAACCGCACCTCAAGACTTTGCCGAACTAGCACCATTACAAATAGATGTTGTCTGTAATCCTAGTATTCCCCATGATGCTTTTGAACGCGAACGATTAGTAGTTTTAGAAGAAATTAGACGTTCTGAAGATAACCCCAGAAGACGGATTTATCGTCATATCATGGAAACCGCCTTTGATTATTTACCCTATCGTCGTCCAGTCCTAGGTCCTGAATCAATCATTTCTCAAATTCAACCCCAACAAATGCGAGATTTTCACACCCATTGGTATCAACCCCAATCAATTACAGCCGTCGCTGTCGGTAATTTACCAGTAGAAGAATTAGTAGAAATTATCGCCACAGAATTTAATAAAAATTACCAACAACCAACCAACAAACCAACACCAATAGCCCCAACCCCTGAACCTCCATTTACAGAAATAGTCCGTCGGGAAATTATTGACCAAACACTCCAACAAGCAAGACTAGTCATGATCTGGCGAGTCCCTGGATTAATCAAATTAGATCAAACCTATGCACTTGATATCATAGCTGGAATTTTAGGACACGGAAGAACATCTAGATTAGTTCAAGACCTACGGGAACAACAAGAATTAGTTTCCTCAATTTCTGTTAGTAACATGAGTAACTTATTACAAGGTGTATTTTCAATTTCCGCCAAATGTAACCTAGAAAATATAGCCACCGTAGAAAAAGCGATCGCTCAACATCTTCGCATCTTACACACAGAAATTGTCAAAGAATCAGAAATTAGTCGTATTCAACAACGTGTAGCTAATCAGTTTATATTTGGGAACGAAACACCAAGCGATCGCGCTGGATTATATGGTTATTATCAATCATTAATTGGTGATTTAGAACCAGCTTTTAATTATCCCCAATATATCCAATCTATCACCGCAACTGACTTAATCCAAGCAGCCAAAAACTATCTTTCCCCCGATGCCTATGGTATTGTCATTGTTAAACCTGCCTAGTTATCGCTAATCCATTCTCAACAATTAACAAACTATGATTTGGCAAGAAATTGATAACCATATTAGTCAAATTACTGGCGAGAAATTTGTCAGTAATCAACATTTATCCATCAGTGGTGGATGTATTAACCAAAGTTATGCCATTAGTAATAGTAAAATCATCTACTTTATTAAACAAAACCTTCCTTCCCAAGGGTCAATGTTTGCAGCAGAAATGCTCGGTTTACAACAAATCTATCAGTCCAAAACTATCCCCTCTCCTAAACCAATTTGTTGGGGAATTACAGAAACTTCTAGCTATATTGTATTAGAATGGCTAGAAATGACCAATGGTAATCATAAATCTTGGACAGAACTGGGACGGAAATTAGCAGCCATGCACAAAATTACCACCAACAAAGGTTTTGGCTGGGATATAAATAACACCATCGGTTCTACACCCCAAATCAATAACTTTCATTCTTCCTGGACAGAATTTTATACTCAAAATCGTTTAAACTATCAATTTCAACTAGCAAAAAAACGCGGTGGAAAATTTCCCCACTCAGCTAAATTACTAGCAGCTATTCCCCAATTATTCCTAGATTATCAAATTCAACCTTCCTTAGTTCATGGAGACTTATGGAGAGGAAATGTAGGTTTTACCATTGAAAATGAACCAGTTATTTTTGATCCTGCCACTTATTTTGGAGATAGAGAAATTGATATTGCTATGACCGAATTATTTGGAGGTTTTCCGCCAACATTTTATCAAGGTTATCAAGAGGTATTTCCCTTAGATAAGGGATATGAAACACGCAAAACATTATATAATCTCTATCATATTTTGAATCACTTTAATTTATTCGGTAATGGTTATTATTCTCAAGCTAATCAGATGATAGAGAAAATATTAAAAGCATCTAACCTTAACTGACGACTAAAACTACTTCAAATCTAACAATCCTCCTTCCTTTAACTTAGGATTAAAGCGAACTTGAGTATTTATTCCCCGTTCCCTTAAAACAGCTAAAATCTCCTCCTCAACACGCCGCGCCACATTCTTTAAAACCTTGCTTTTCCCTAATTCATCAATAGCCTTATACTCATAATCATTTTTTTCCTCCAGAGTCATTAAATCCCTCACATCTATAGGATTTGTCCATTTCTGTTTAAACATAGTTTCAGTAATAGAAACATCCCCATTTTCCATCATCCAAGCATTTTCAATATTTTCTAAAACTGTACGGTTAGGACGTTCTATAGTTTGCACCTTCACCCAATAACAATTTTGAGGCTGACGGACCAAATGCTGCTTCAAACTTAGATAAATATCACGAGAATAACTAACAAATTGAAGGATTTTATCTTGATTAAAAATGGCATAAGCTCCGATTTTACCCTCAAAGTCCGCCATCACCTCACCATGGTCATCAATATAAGCATAATATTCAAGACTAGCCAAACTTGACACCCCGACCTCTATTGTCATACAGACCTTCCCGGTATTATGAAATAAATATGTAGCGGGCAAGATGCCCCGTAATAGGTAATAGGTAATAGGTAATGGGTAATGCTGTTTACAATCACCAATTACGAATTACGAATTACGAATTACGAATTACGAATTACGAATTACGAATTACGAATTACGAATTACTTATTATTCATCCTCAAAATCATCATCATCCTCCTCCAAATCATCATCCTCCTCCTCAATCACAAGATCGCCAATTTCATCAGCAATCAGATCATCATCATCATCATCATCTAATACCAAGCGTTCTCCCATCTTTCCGTGAAAACTATTATCTCCCATCACCGGAGTATCCAAATTATAAAGTTTTGCCGTCCGGTCATCCAAAACCATATCCAAAGGGTCATCCACCTCATCCAGCAGATTATCACCCACACCATTAAAACCCATATCCATCACATAATCATCAATTACCCCCACCTCCTCATAGGTATTGTAACCAGTCCCAGCCGGAATTAAACGCCCAATAATGACATTT
>B570J13885_100085_pt1 | contig 14508 bp, 8 predicted proteins | sample LakMenEpi21Jul08_FD_13885 | JGI IMG/M metagenome (IMG submission 13885)
GTGATCATTGAAAATATTTAATCTCTTTATCCTGTAAATCCTTTAATCTTGGGTATCCTGATTCAGACAATAAATATTTAATCTCTTCATCCTGTAAATCCTTAAATCCTGGATATCCTGATTCAGATATTTTTATTATATCTTTTGTTGGGTTGCGCTGTCGCTTAACCCAACCTACATGACTGACAATTTCACGGCTTAATTAAAGATTCCTCTGACTGACGATATTTAGCAATTAATTTACGTCTTTTTAGGGGTGGATAAAGCAGCATGAAAAGTGCGGGTAAACTTGTTCCATTTAGTGCTAACAAAATAAATGTGTTAAAGCCTATTATTATTCCCGTTCCCACACTAATTCCCAATCCTAATATGAGTAACATTAGTATATTAGTAAACAAGTTTTTAGCCTCTTTAGCCATGTCCTCAGCCCGACCCACAGCCCAACCCACAGCCCAACCTACAGCCATAGCCACAGCCCCACCCACAGCCCGATACACAGCCCGACCCACAGCCCCACCCACAGCCACACCCACAGCCCCACTGCCTATAGCCCCAGCCACAGCCCCAGCCACAGCAAAACCCACAGCCCAACCCACAGCTATACGCTCAGTTATACCCCCAGATAGCAAGATAAGAAACCACACACAGCCCAGCACCACGGGCAATAAATAATCAGATATCCTCGAATAAGGTATACTCCAAGTTATGTACATGGCTGCCACCACAACCAGTAAAAACATCGCAATTAAACGCCAATAGGGCAATTTTCTCTTCTCAATCGGTAAAGCTGCCGTCAGCACTTTCACCGTCAAAGTATGACTCGCTGGATAAGCATTACTATGAAGAATCAATTGACGTTTATACTGCTTATCCGCCATTAATTTACTCGTATCCACCTGAACCTGACAAAGAATATGATTCCTGCTAAACTTACCAGGTTTAACTGAAATCCAAGCATGATTATCTGGTGTATGGGGAGGGTCTTGAGGATGAGATCCAACTTCCCATTTACCTTCTAATAAAGTATCTGGTATAGAATTTTCAATAATAATAACCCTAGTTAATTTTTCCCCCAACCTGTTCGCTTTCAACTCTAAAACCGTCTCACTAAAATCAACTGCTGGTACACGAATAACATCAAGGGGTTTGAGTGATTCTAAAGCTAATTCTGCATTAGTAAATCGGTCTTTTTGTTTCGGTTGTACCATCTTTTCCAACCAACCGATAAACCGCAAACTTACCTGGGGTAAAAGATGACGAAATTTAATCAAATAAGGATCATCTTCATCTTGCAATTGATCTATTTTTGTTGACTTGATTCCTGTTAATAAACATATCAAAGTTGCACCCAAAGCATACAAATCTGTAGCATTTGTGGGTTTAAACATTTGCTCTGGGGGAATAAAACCAGGAGTTCCTTTAAAAACACTACTTCCAGCTACATCATGACTACCAATACGAGCAAAACCAAAGTCAATTAAATAGACATTGATTTGTTCATCTACTAAAATGTTTTCTGGTTTAATATCTCGATGAATTACCGACGGAATCCGATTTTGTAAATAGACAAGAATTTCTAAAACCTTAACAGCAATTTGTTTAATTTCTTCTGGTGAAAAACTGCGAGGTTCTGCTAAAGTAGAACCATGAATATACTCTTGAACTAAACAAAAACCATCGGAGGTTTCAAAGGAATGCAAGTAACTGGGAATACCAGGATGATCTAATCCTTTCAGTACCTGTATTTCTCGTGCGTGGGCTTCTGAACCAGACCAATTTGAACCCGCTTGAGCAAAACAAAACTGTTTAATTACCTCTGCTTGCTTTGTGTTAAGATTTGTTGCTAACCAAGTAATTCTACCACCTTCGCGGTTGCGTCCTAGTTCTCTAATAGCCTCATAGCCTTGTGCTTGAAAATCTGGGTAGATGCTCATACTTCTCAGAGGTAACAAGTATAGTAGTATATTTTAATATTACCATAAGTTGCGAGAAACTTGGGCGAGTGGAAGTCACCGCTACACAGACAAAACCCATCTGCATGGATTTAAGAACCTTAATTTTTTTCTTAATTCTCACAAGTGGATTTTATTTGTGTAGTAGAGATTTACAATTACCGCAGACAAATAACTACGGATTAGCAAAAGTTAAAGCTTGTCCTCTAACTTGCGTATTTACCTCACCGTGATTATAAACAATTTTACCACCGACAATTGTTGTCACTGGCCAACCCGTTAAATTCCAACCCTCAAAAGAATTCCAACCGCATTTACTGAGAACTTCTTCCCGTTTCACTTCTCGGTAATTCTTCAAATCTACCAGCACTAAATCAGCATCGTAACCGGGGGTAATTTCTCCCTTATTAGCAATACCATAAGCTACAGCCACCGCTTTAGACATCCATTGTACAACTTGGGCAACTGTACACTTTCCTGCCATAGCAGCGGTTAAAATTAAAGGTAGAGACGTTTCTACACCGGGCATTCCCGAAGGAGTGTTAGGATAGGTTTGGGCTTTTTCGGCTAAGGTGTGGGGGGCGTGGTCAGTAGCAATAAAATCAATGATACCATCTCGTAAAGCTTGCCAAAGAACCTCATTATCATGGGGCAATCGCAAAGGTGGATTCATTTGTGCTAAAGTACCAATAGTTTCATAGGCGCTCGTATTCAAAAGTAAATGTTGAGGCGTTACCTCTGCTGTCACCCAACTCGGTTTGTCCTGACGCAGTAAATCTGCTTCCTCTGCTGTTGATAAATGCAAAATATGTAACCGGCGTTGATATTTTTTAGAAAGCTTTAACGCCAATTGTGTAGCTAACAATGCAGCTTGATTGTCTTGAATTTGGGAATGAATAGCAGGGTCTTCAATACCAGCAAATTCCTGTTTGCGTTGATTAATGCGGGCTTGGTCTTCTGCATGAACAGCAATTAACCGATTTCCCCGGGCAAAAATCGCCTCTAGCGCCTCTTCTTGGCTCACTAATAATTGTCCGTGCATTGACCCCATAAACACCTTAATACCCGGTGTAGGCTGGGCAGAAAGTAAATCTGGTAAATTATCGGTCGTAGCCCCAATAAAAAAGCCATAATTAACCAAACACTTCTGGGCAGCCCGTTCCAATTTGTCGTTTAAGGCTGCTTGGGTGATAGTTAATGGTTTTGTATTGGGCATTTCTAGAAAGGAGGTAACTCCTCCCTTAGCACAAGCACAACTAGCTGTAAATAGATCTTCTTTATATTCTAGTCCGGGTTCGCGGAAATGCACCTGGGGGTCAATTACGCCAGGTAATAAAGTTAACCCTTGTGCCTCAATTGTGTATGTAGGTGTAGCGTTGGTAATTTCCCGGTCTACTTGGACTATTTGCCTTCCCTGAGTCAGAACATCTCCAATCATTGATTCACCATTGGGTAAAATAATTTCGGCGTGGTGAATCAGTAAACTTTCTGGTATTAACATGGGCTTAATAATTATCAGTATGAAGGAATTATTAGCGGTATGTGGGACTAAATTTCAAATTTTAAACAAGTAGGGTTTGCTGAAAAATTTGTCCGTAAAGTCCCGGTAAATTCTCTCAATAATCATTATAATTTAATCTGTGCTAAATGACTGCGAGGGTTATAAGTACGAATAGCCCGGATTTTTTCATAATATTCTCGTTCTTGGGCGGTGAGTTCTTTTGGTGGTGCAATTGCTACCTTTACAAATTGATCACCTCGTCCACCTTTAGCCAGGGGCCAACCCTTACCACGTAAGCGTAAAGATTGACCAGAACGAACTCCCGCCGGCAATTTAACATTAACATGACCATCAGGAGCAGGTACATCTATGGACGCGCCTAATGTAGCTTCATCAGGTGTAATTAATACCTCGCAAACAAGATTATCCCCTTCCATTTGGAAAAAACTATGGGGTTGTAATTCTACCTTTAAATATAAATCTCCCCGTTGTTGACTCATAGGGTTAGTTTGCCCTTTGCCCTTCAACCGTAAACGAGTCCCAGTTTTAGCACCAGCAGGAATACGTACATCAATAGTTTCAGTTCCTAAGCTAAACCGTTTTTGAACTCCAGAGAATGCTTCAGCAAAGGTTAAATTAATCACAGCTTCTGCATCCTGCGTACCACCATCTTGAAAAGCAGCATCGTTAAAACTGCTACTTTGTCTGCTCGTAGAAGTTCGAGAAGAGTAACTTTGTCGGCCGCTGCGGGGTCCTGCACCACCAAATAACTCATTTAAGAAGTCATTAAAACTGCCGTATTGACCGAAATCAAAACCACCCATATCCGCCCCAGAACCCCCAGGAAAGCCTTGACCAGCTTGTTTCCAATATTGACCAAATTGGTCATATTTTTTGCGTTTATCGGGGTCAGATAATACCTCATAAGCCTCATTAACTTCTTTAAAGTTGGCTTCAGCCTGTTTGTTATTGGGGTTAACATCAGGATGATATTTGCGGGCTAGTTTGCGAAAGGCTTGTTTAATGTCTTCTGATGTGGCGGTTTTGCCAATACCTAAAATTGCATAATAGTCTTTAAAGTCGGTTGCAGCCATCTACGAGCCTCCTGTGGAAATTTAAGTTATGTTTTTTCTCAGATATGAAATTTACTGTTAATTCAAAAGTCTTGATTGGGTCGAATATCAGTCCAAAAGAAGCTGATATTAAACTAACAAATAATTGTCAAAATCAAGTGTGGTTCTTGCTGAATACAGCAGCGCAATTCCCGTACTCTTGCCATGATAAAAAGGAAATAAGCTCATCCATTCCTTCTTCTACACTGGGGGGAGCATCCCGGATTTGATGGTACATTCGGAGAATTATATCTTCAGGAACTTGACGATTTCGGCGTTGATTCCTGGCTAAACATAGCCAAACCGGAGTTTTCAGCCAAATCCCAGTGATATAAGTAAAGCCACAATTACGGGTTAGGGTAATGACTTCTCGGCGATTTTTCCTTTGGGCGTTGGTAGCGTCGAGAATCACCCTTTTATCGGCGATTATGGCTTGTTGTAATTGTCGTTCCATTTCCCGCCAAATTAACGGCCATGGTCCTTGAATTGCTTCTGAACCAAAAAGCTGACCCCGGATAGCATCTGTGGAAATTAGCTCTATCTGGGGGCATTCTCTCAGTAGTTGTTTTGCTAAAGTTGATTTACCGCTACCAGGAAGACCAATTAGCAAAATTAATTTAGTCATTGGTTATTGGTCAGTGGTCAGTGGTCAGTGGTCAGTGGTAAAACAACAAACAACCGACAACGAACAACTGACAACGAACTAAATGATTGTACCATCGGGAATTACAGCATTTTTGAGAACAACGACAATACCGCTACGGATGTAAAAGCCTTGTTTTTCCCGTTCTGCTTCTTGAATATTGTCCTTATTGATGATTTTCACATTGTGACCAATGCGGGCATTTTTATCAATAATGGCACGACGAATCATGGTGTCTGTACCAATACCGACGGGAATATCATTTTCTTCTAAGCTGCATTGTCTTTCAACGGATGGTTGGTAATAGTCAGCACCCATGATTAAGGTTTCTTCAATTACAGAGCCTGATTCTATCCGCGATCGCACTCCTAAAACAGAATGTTGAATGCGGCAATCTTTCAAAATGCAGCCATCACCAATCATAGATTCGGTAATTTGGCAATTCAACAGTTTAGAAGGGGGTAAATAACGAGCGCGAGTATAAATTGGTGCTGCTTCATCATAGAAACTAAAGGGAGGGAGGGGTTGCTTAGTTAGAGCTAAATTGGCTTCATAAAAAGATTCAATTGTGCCAATATCTTCCCAGTAGTCGTCAAACAAGAAAGCTTGAACGTTATGATCCTTAGCAGCTTCGGGAATAATCTCTTTACCAAAATCCGTTTGTTCTAAAGATTGTTTCAACAACTTAATCAAAACATCTTTTTTAAAGACATAAATCCCCATAGAGGCGATATATGGCTGTAATTCGGCTTGTTCTTTTGTCAATCCCAGTATAGTGGTATCAACACGCATTTGTGCTAAAGCCTCACCCTTGGGTTTTTCACTAAAGTCAATTACCCGACCCGATTCATTGATTTTCATCAAGCCAAAATCTGAGGCGCGACGATTATCCATGGGAATTACGGAAAGTGTAATATCAGCATTTGTATCTCTGTGACGCTGGATAAATTGCCGGTAATCCATGCGGTAAAGATGATCACCTGAAAGAATCAGAAATTCCTCTACATCCCACTCTTGTAACATCCAGATGTACTGACGCACAGCATCGGCCGTACCTTGAAACCAGTTAGGGTTTTCGGGGGTTTGTTGTGCTGCTAACACTTCGACAAACCCATCGCTAAACCCGCTGAAGTTGTAAGCACGAGCAATGTGACGATTCAGAGAAGCTGAGTTAAACTGAGTCAGAACGTAAATTTTGAATATTTCGGAATTGATGCAGTTGCTAACAGGTATGTCTATCAAGCGATATTTCCCTGCTACTGGTACTGCTGGTTTGGCGCGCAGTTTAGTTAACGGATAAAGCCGAGTACCCGCACCGCCACCCAGAATAATTGCTAAAACTTTTTTCACAAAATTTCCCCCAACAGGCTTTTATCTCTCATCTACAGTTTAGAACTGTATGTAGCAACTGATAAAGACAAGAGCAAAGAATCTTAGGGATGAATTTTTATTCAGTGAGATTTGTAATAAATAGTGCTGGTAATCAAGGCTCAGGACTGCTCTTTAGCTTGATAAAGAAGATTATAGGCACGCTTTAACATAACTGTGTAATTTTTATCATCAGGTTGATAAACAGTCATACCAATACTAATAGTAATTTTTATGGGACCAGAAGTGGTATCTATCTCTAAATTACGAATTTGCTCACATAGACGTTCAGCCAGTTCTACAGCCCCTTGTAACTCTGTAACTGGTAAAATGATCATAAATTCTTCATCACCTAAACGCCCAACTGTACCCGCATTTTCCAGATAATTAACCAAAAATTGAGATATTTCTTTTAATACTTGATCACCAATAGAAAATCCATAATTATCATTGACAAATTTAAAGTTATCAATATCAATTAATAAAAGTGAAAAGATTTCATTATTAGCTTGTGTTTTTTGAAATTCGTTCTCTAAAATTGCCAAAATATTCCGTCTGTTAGCAATTTCAGTTAAAACATCAGTAGTAGCTAATTTTTTTAATTTCTGACTTAATAATTTCTGTTTATTGACAGCAATTCTTAATTTTTTCTCAATTTGATTGCGTTCACTCACATCTCGCAGAGCGACAATTGAAACTTTTTGCTCTAACCATTCAGTCTCACCAACAGTAATTTCTGCACGGCCAAGAATTCCATGAGGACGAATAATATCAAGTTCAGCAACTTTTCCTACTACAATTGGTAACCCCAATTCCTGATTAATTAAACTAGATAATCGTCTATCAAACATTTGTGCTGCAGCCGGGTTAGCAAATTTCACAACTCCTGATTCATCAACAATTAAAATACCATCTTTGATATAAGTAACAATAGTATTAAGTTTATTTTCACTTTGTTGTAACTGTCTAGTTTGGCGTTTTAATTGAATATGTGTCTGCACACGGGCTAATAATTCTGTAGCGCGAAAAGGCTTGGTTACATAATCAGCCGCTCCCTTTTCAAAAGCTTCTATTAAATGTTCTTCTTCATGACTAGCAGTTAGAAATAAAATTGGAATATGATAATAATCTGGATTATTTTTAACTTGTTCACAAACTTCTAAACCACTCATTTCCGGCATTAATAAATCCAATAAAATTAAATCTGGCTGAATTACTTGCAGTCGTTGGAGGGCTTCTTTTCCGCTCAGAGCATAGGTAATAGAATAACCTTGTGTTTCTAGAGTTCTTCCTAAAACTTCGATATTTTGAATGAGGTCATCAACAATTAATATTGTACAATCCTGTGGATTAAAAGCAGTTTTTTCCATTATTTATATAATCAACTTAACATGAAAACGGAGGTGAGAATTTTTATTTAATTGCGACTTCTAGCCGCTGGGACTTTTATATTCTTAAAATATATATATAGCAATCCTAAATGAAACGTGAACATCTCTTATTTTCCTCCCTCTGTGTCCTCTGTGTCTCTGTGGTTCATTAAAAAAACTAGTTCATAACTCAAATAGGAGTCCTATATAATACAGTACATTTCACTTGATTAAATTACAGCAATAGCGAGCAAGATAACCGCACCACAAGAGTTTTATGATTAATATCTGTACTTTATCATGCCGGGGACTGCTGTCAGCCTTTAAGGTAGCAATTTTTGTAATTTTTTACTAATTGCTGGGAAATTAGCAACAGTATTCGCTAAATGAGCCAAATCAAAGGTATCAATTTGGTTTTTCAGCGTATTAGCATATTCTGCTAAATGATAACATTCATATTGCTCTGCTAAAGCTTGTAATTTAAGCGCGAAAACTCGTAACTGATCAATTAACAGGGTTTGATGTAAAGTTTTCCAAACAGATGTTTCTTCCTGTTGTAATAATTTTATCAGTTCTGGTAACTTCTTTAAGGCGGAAAGAGACATTACCTGCTCAGTTATTGGTAGCTGAGAATTAGGGTTTGATTCTACTAATAGTTGATAAGGAAACAAACGTTGTAACTCACTGAAAAGATCATGCGGACTAACTGGTTTACGTAAAAATCCTTGAGCAAGGGGTTGTAATTCCTCAAAGTCCTGTTCTTGGATAGAAGCTGTCACCATAATTACGCAAATATCCGCTGTTGAGGGATTATGCTTTAAAGCTTGTAAAACCGTTTGTCCGTCCATTTGCGGCATGACCAAATCTAGCAATATCAGGTCAGGATGATGTTCTATGGCTAATTTGAGAGCTATTACCCCATTATCTGCCATCATAACCTGATGGGGAGTAGAATTGAAATAGGCAGAAAGTAAATCTCGGTTAGATTGTACGTCATCAACTATGAGAATTTTTAAAGCGGGAAATTGACTTAAATCATGGTTTTTTAAGGTTGATATCGGTGAAATTGTCGGAGTTTGAGTAATTGCAATTTCGGGAAATATCAAAGTAAAGGTGCTACCATGTTCTAATTCACTTGTTACCTCAACTATACCACCCATCATTTGCGTCAATCTGCGGCTAATAGTTAATCCTAACCCCGTACCGCCATATTTACGATTACTTTGTCCCTGACTTTGACGGAAAGCATCAAAAATCAAGATTTGGTCCCGTGCAGAAATACCAATACCTGTATCAGAAACCGCAATTTCTAAATATGCGTGATTCTGAACGCTAGGGTTAATCCGACTATGAACATGAATAGTTACACTACCTTTCTCTGTAAATTTAATAGCATTACCGACAACATTAACGCATATTTGCCGCAATCGTACCTCGTCAATATATATTTTGACGGGAACGGAATCATCAATTTGTAGATCTAAAAATAGTCCTTTTTCCCGCGCTCTTTGCAGAAACATTTGTTGAATATCCCGCAGAAGTGAGGGAAGATTGACAGATTCATAGTTGAGTTTCAGTTTCCCGGCTTCGACTTTCGATAAATCCAGGATATCATTAATTAAGGTCAGTAAGGTGCGGCCATTGGTTTGAATGGCTCGGAGATAACTTTGAGCTAAATCATCACTGACGAGATTTTGTAATAGTTCGGAAAATCCTAAAATAGCATTCATGGGAGTGCGAATTTCATGGCTCATATTTGCGAGAAATTCACTTTTTGTCCGACTGGCTGCTTGGGCTTTTTCCGTGGCTGTTTCTAAGGCTAAGTTTTGTTGAGCAAGTTCTATTTGTCGCTGTTCGGCCTGTTGTAGAAGTTTAGCATGAGCGATCGCAATTCCAACTTGAGCAGCTACAGCCTCTAAAAGGGCACTATCTTCAGTAATCCAATGGCGTTGATGATTGCATTGATGTAAACAAATCAGCCCGTTGGCCTTTCCTTGATAGGAGGTGCGAATGGCTAATATGGATTTTAGTCCGATTTGTTGAGAAACTTCCCTACTTGATGATACTAATGGATCTGTAAATACATCATCTATAATAATCGCTGTATCTTGTTGGAGCAGTTGATGAATGTGGGGATTACCAGCAATAGGTCCTAACACTCCTTGAATAGAAGCTATGTCACCGCTTAAATATTCTGCAACTATAGGGAGGTGTTCTATTGGCTCGACTTCGTAAGTATGGAGAAAACAACGATCTACCCCAAAGGCTTCACCAATCCGGTTCGCAGAGGTTTCAAAGATTTTTTGGGGTTCGAGACTTTGGCGAATTTCGTCGGTAATTTGTTTTAATAGTCTTTCTCTTTGTACCTGTTGTTCTAGAATCTTTTCTGCGGCTTTGCGATCGCTAATATCTACTAAATAGCCCACACACTCTAACCCTTTATTATCCTGATCTCTAATTAAGCGCAACTGAGCAAAAAACCACCGATAACCACCTTCAGCAGAACGTAACCGATATTCTAAAGAATAAATATTATCAAATTCTAAGCGATTTAATCCTAATAATACCCGCTCTCTATCTTCAGGATGAATATAATCATACCAAAACCCAGCTTCATCTAAAAACGCCTCTGGGGAATAACCTAAAATCAACTCTACGTTATCACTAATAAAGGTAGCTCGATAATCCCCAGTGGGTTGACAACTAAATAAAATAGTTTGGCTAGAATTCATCAAAGCTCGTAATCTTTCTTCACTTTGTAGTAAAGCCATTTGTGCTTGTTTGAGTTCGGTAACTTCTACAACTACCGCACTCACAGCCTTACCACCGTCAAGTTGATTAACAGGATAATAACTAGCAATCCAATGTCTTTGAACATTTGGCTGGGAGGGTGTAAACCCGGAAATCTCAAGATTGCGAATCGGTTTTCCTGTTGTCAATACTTGATGTAAAATTGGTTCAACCCGATTAGCTAAATCTGGTAATACTTCTCGCAGTTTTTTACCGATATGTGCATTAGCTGGTAAACCGTTAATTTCCGCCATAGCTTCGTTAACTCGCACAAACTGCAATTCTTCGTCATGGAGTACCAACCCCACGGGATTTGTATTATAAAGTTTTTCTAATTCCTCCGTACGACGTTGTAGAGCTTCTTGTACCTGCTTAATTTCATTAATATTTACAAAAGTAATTACTACCCCATCTGCTTGTCCATCATCTCTAAGATATGGATATAAACGCATCAGTAAATGATTTTCCGTATTATTTAGCCTTACTTCCTGTTCAATAGGTTTTTCTGTTTCCACTACCCGCTGTAACAATTCCAGCAGATTGGGACAATTCATATTATGGGTAATATGCTGAATTGGGCGTTCAACATCAGTTTCTAACAGGTTAATAGCTGTCGTAGCAGCGGGGGTAAATTTACGAATTCGTAATTCTCTATCTAGGAAAATTACGCCAATTTCACTACTTCGCAGCAGATTATCTACGTCGTTGGATAATTCTAATAATTGACGAATTTTAGTTTGATATTCTGTATTAACTGTATATAGTTCTTCATTAACAGAGTGAAGTTCTTCATTTGTACTTTGTAACTCTTCATTAGAAGCCAACAATTCTTCATTAGTGGCTTGTTGTTCTTCATTAGTGGTTTCTAATTCCTCAATTGTGGCTTGTAGATTTTCCCTAGTCTGCTGTAATTCGTATTCTAAATCAAGAATGCGCTGAGTTGCTTCTGCGTCTTGTTGAAAGGCTTCGGGACGGTTTGGTAAAGAAGGACGTTCTTCATTTTCAATAATTAACATAAAGAAGTCCGTCATGCGGGTATCTCCCGTATGATAAGTAACTTCTAAATTAACACTGCGAATATTATTAGCTTGATTTAAGTGAATATTACCATAAAGAACAGTTTTTCGTTCTCTTTTGGCACGATGTAGGGCAGTATTAATAGGTAATTTTAGAGTATTTGGGACTAAATCAGCGATCGCTCTAGTCATTTGTCCTTCTGGGACTTGCATAATCTGGACCATATCAGTAACGACGTGAAATAATTCCAAATCATCGTTAACTAATAAACAGGTACATTGTCTACGGCGAACAAAAGCACTAAATGCAGCACCCAAAGCCGGATCAAATTGCACCGTACCCCGTCTAGTTTGACTAGGACGAGCGACAACAGGAGTTATATATTCTAAATTTTGATTGAGAATTGGTAAACGCACATTGCGTCGCTTTTGATAAATTTTGAATTTCTCATACAGGGGACTAAATTCTTCAATTAATTCTCCTGGTGTTTCTGCAGCACCCAATAATAAAATACCTTTGTGCATCAAAGAAAAATGCAACATTCTCATAACGTGCTGTTGCAAAACTGGCTGCATATAAATGAGAACATTACGACAGCTAATCAGGTGCATTCGCGTAAATCCCGCATTTTTAGCCAAGTTGTGGGGAGCAAAAATAATCATTTCCCGCAACGCCCGCGACACATGGAAATTACGGTTACGGAAGGTAAAATATTTTTCTAACCGTTTTCGAGAAACATCAATACTAATACTTTCAGGATAAATCCCTTCGGCGGCTTTACTTAAAGCGGCTGCATCTATATCTGTAGCAAAAATTTTTACACTCAGTTGTTTACCTAAGCGGTTGATGACCTCATCCATTAAAATCGCCATAGAATAGGCTTCTTCACCAGTAGCACAAGCTGTTACCCACACCCTTAGCTGCTGACCATTTTCCAAAGGGCTAATTAATTCTGGTAATACTTCCTTATCTAAGTAGTCCCAAGCTGCGGAATCTCGAAAAAATCTTGTCACCCCAATCATTAAATCATCTCGTAGCAGTGAGCGTTCTTCGCTAGAGGTAGTTAAATATTCTACATATTCATCTAAGAGATTATGCCCACTGAGAGAACAACGACGGTAAATGCGGCGGCTGAGAGTGCTGGGTTTATAATAGGAAAAATCGAGTTTTTCGTATTGGTTGAGAATTTGGATAATCGCGCGGAGTTTCTCTGATTCTAATTCTGGCAGTAAAGATTCCCCTGGACTTGCGCCTTGACGCTGCATTTGGATGATTTCATAAATCGTCCGCGCCATTTCTGCCGGTGGTAGCACTTGATCTACAATACCTGTAGCGATCGCACTTTGGGGCATACCATCAAATTCTGCTGTCCCTGGTGATTGGACAAATGTTAACCCACCGGACTCGCTAATGCTCTGTATTCCCCTTGTTCCATCACTTCCCGTTCCTGAGAGGATTACAGCCATTGCTTGTTCTCCCCTATCTCTTGACAGGGAATCGAGAAAAATATCAATGGGAAAATTGGGTTGCTGTCGAGGGGGTTCGCTTTGCTGAATTAACTCTAAAATCCCATCATTAACAACTAAATTATTCTGAGGCGTAATTAAATATACTGTATTCGGTTCAATCTGCATTCCGCTTTGTACCCGTTTAACTATCATGCGGGTGCGACGTTCCAGCAGTTCTTTCATTAAACTTTTAAAATCTGGAGAGAGGTGTTGCACGACAACAAAGGCCGCACCACTATCTGCGGGCATATTATCAAAAAATTCTTCTTAATGCGCGTAGTCCTCCCGCAGAAGCCCCAATGCCAACTACGAAGCAATGGGTTTTAGTCTCTTCAGACACGACTTATAACTCCTAATTTTATTTGTTAACTAGTATATAGGAAATCAAAGACCTAAAATCCGATCGCAAAAAACTGTATTTGGGGCTTGACAATTGATTTAAAATTTGTTATCATAAGCTTGATAAGGAAGAACTATCTTGAAATAAAACCAATTATTCGTGAGGTTTGATCGTGGTTATTACTCAAACCAGTCCCCCCAATATTGCCCAGGATATAACAACAACTCGCTTCACTCCAGATGAGTATCGAGTGATGGAGGAAACCGCCGCAGAAAAACATGAATATCGTAACGGAGAAATTATTGCAATGGCTGGAGGTTCAGAAGTTCATAGTGCGATCGCTACCAACCTCTTAGTCTATTTGGGGTTTTTGCTCAGAGATAGCAATTTTCGCTTATATAATAGCGATTTGCGCGTATGGATTCCCGAATACAACTGTGGGACTTACACTGATTTAATGGTAGTAGATGGACAACCACAATTGAACGGTGAGCGCACTGACGAAATTCTCAATCCTCTGGTGATTGTGGAAGTTTTATCACCCTCTACTGAAGGTTATGATAGAGGTGATAAATTTAGAAAATATCGCTCACTTCCTGGCTTTTGCGAATATCTACTAGTTAGCCAAACTGAACCCTATATTGAGCATTATCACAAACTTGATGATAGTAGCGATAGCGTTCGCGGAGCGTCCCGGAGGGAACTAGCGCTGCTGCAAGCAGTTCGCTGGCAATGGCAAGTTTATGATCATCCTGATCAGTCTATATTAGTACATAGTTTAAACGTAGAAGTCCCTCTTGGTGAAGTTTATCGCCGCATTAATTTCTAAAAGCCGACTCACGATTTATATAGACAGTAATTTTTAAAGCCGGTTCGTTACAGTTAATTAAGCGTTCAACAAATTCTC
>B570J13885_100087_pt1 | contig 14455 bp, 12 predicted proteins | sample LakMenEpi21Jul08_FD_13885 | JGI IMG/M metagenome (IMG submission 13885)
TTACTGCTTTCTGTGGGACTAAGAATGTTAGACTCACCCTCTTCCATGGGTTTTGGTTGATTAGTCGGTTTTGGTTGATTAGTCGGTTTTGGTTGATTAGTCGGTTTTGGTTGATTAGTTGGTTTTGGTTGATTACCGGGTTTTGGTTGATTAGTTGGTTTTGTTTGACTAACAGGATTTGATAACTTTTGTCCCTCAGCATAGGCTGGTGATAGCAGTCCCAAAACTGCTATGAGTGATAAAGATGTGAAGCGAATTAAATTAGCAGCATTCATGAGTTTAATTAGTGCGACAATTCCATAGATAAGGTTAGGAAACCTAGTGTATCTTAACTCTCTTTGTGCCAGAGATAAAGTCAAGTCACTTGATCACCTTGAGTAAGTAGGAGATGATATCCTCCAACCGGTGCTAGAAGATATGTTCTCCATACTTTGTGTTAGTCGCAAGTTGCCTATTTTAAAGTTCCCAAAACGGGAGTTAACTCAGATGCTGGAATTTGCGGACTTAAAAATCCACTAGCATAAACACGGGGATTACTTTGGGAAATAATGGTATAAGATTGGCGAACATGAGCATTTACAGCCACAGTGGTCGCGTCATACATTTGCATGGCTAGTTTAGGGTAGAAACCGATGCCAATAATCAGCACTAGAAAAGAGGCAGCAATAAATACTTCTCTTGGTCTGGCATCAGTATATACAGTTTCCGTTGGTAAAAGGCAATCTGTACCAAAACAAGCCGTTCCTTCATCTTCTTGATTCTGAAAACCCTGATTGTTAACATCACATACCAGGTCAGCACCAGAACCGTAAAATACTTGACGCAGCATGGACAGCAGATAAATAGGTGTAAGAATAACTCCCACAGCAGCTAAAAAGACGGTGACGGTACAGAACGTAGAAGTGTAAACATCGCTAGTTGTTATCCCCACAAACACCGAAAGTTCACCGACAAAGCCACTCATACCCGGTAAAGCCAAAGATGCCATTGCCCCCATTGTAAAGAGAGCAAATACTTTTGGCATGGCTTGACCAATACCGCCCATTTCTGCCATCATCATGGTATGAGAGCGATCGTAGGTGACACCAGCCAGAAAGAACAACACCGAAGCAATTAAACCATGTGATATCATTTGCAACATTGCGCCATTGATACCCAAATCGGTGAAAGAGGCAATTCCTATTAATACAAAACCCATGTGGGAAATTGACGAATTAGCCAAACGCCGTTTCATATTCGTTTGGGCAAAGGAATTTAAAGCACCATAGATAATGTTGATAACACCGAGAATGACGAGAACAGGAGCAAAATAAACATGAGCATCGGCAAGTAGTCCAAGATTTAGGCGAATTAGTCCATATCCGCCCATTTTCAACAACACACCCGCCAAAATCATAGATACTGGCGAAGATGCTTCTCCGTGGGCATCAGGTAGCCAAGTATGTAAGGGGAAAATGGCCAATTTTACGCCAAAGGCAATTAACAAACCTGCATATAGTAATAGTTGCAGCGTCAGGGGATATTCTCTATTTGCGAGTTCTGCAACATTAAAAGTCACATTTCCGCCGCCATATAGCCCCAGTGCCAGGGCTGCTACCAAGATAAATATAGAAGCTGCTGCGGTATAAATCAAAAATTTTGTAGCTGCATAACGTCGTCGTTGTCCACCCCAAATACAAACTAATAAGTACACAGGAATTAGTTCGACTTCCCACATAATGAAAAATAATAGCAAGTCTTGGGCGACAAATACCCCAACTTGTGCGGAATACAACACAAGCATGAGAAAATAGAAAAGCTTTGGTCTGCGGTCAACTTGCCAAGCTGAAAAAATGGCAAGAGTGGTAACAAATCCTGCCAAAAGCACTAAGGGAGCGGAAATACCATCAACAGAAACCGCCCAGTTTAAGCCCAACTGAGGCATCCAGACATAATTTTCTACCAGTTGAAAACTCGCATTACTAGTATCGTAATGTTTCCAAAAAGCGTAACACATCAAAATAAAGTCGGTGATACCTATGCCCAGTGCATACCATCTGACAAGTTTGCCGTCTTTATCGGGCAATATTGGGATGAGAAAGGATGCTACAAGTGGAAATAGGACAATCGCGGTAAGCCAAGGAAATTGAGCCGCTATCATGTCAATAGGAAAAAATACTTATCAGTGAATATTGTACTAAACTTTTTAACAATTTCTTTATAGGTTTTTACCACAGTTTAGCATAAGGGAATATTTACTTAAATAAATCTTATGGTTAGGATTTTTTCTTTTAACTTAACTTTTATGTTTATGACCGTACCAGCAATTACAGCTTTCTCCAGATACATTGCTAGGGTGCGGAAAAGTCATCATATTTTGATATAATTCTCAACTTATCTTTCCCCCCGTTGCGGGGGGAGTGCGGGAGCTAGATTATCTTTTTGAGAGCTGAGAGACAGTCGCTAGAAATCTTTTCTTAAATCGTATCTGGGTCAATATTTAATTCCCGTAATTTTTTTGCTAAACGTTCGGCTTTTTGGGCTTCCTGTTCAGCGCGTTGGAATTCTTGTTCAGCACGTTGGGTTTCACGTTCTGCTTTTTGAGCTTCACGTTCTGCTTTTTGNGCTTCACGTTCTGCTTTTTGNNNTTCNCGTTCNGCTNTTTNNNCTTCNNNTTCTGCGGTTTCTTCAGGTGTAGGAACTAAATCTCCTTCTGATGTNAAATAACGCAATAAACCATCATAAATTCCCAAATATAACCCTAATTGTCCACTCCATAAATGTCCTTTTTCATTGGGTTTTATAGGTTGATATTTTCCGTCTGTTATATGAAATCCTGCAAATTCTAAGGTATAAGGATCAAACCAAAAATACTCTGGGGTGCGGAAAGTTTCTTGATAAAGTTCTTTTTTTAATTCTCTATCAATCTTAGCTGTTGTTGGTGAGAGAATTTCTACAATTACATGAGGATATTTCCCATTTTCTTCCCAGACTACCCAACTTTTACGGGTTTTTTTCTCAGTTCCTAAGACCACAAAAAAATCAGGACCTCGGAAATTTTCCCTTTTCCTCTGATGTGGACTATAATAAATACTCAGATTTCCCGCTGCATAAAAATCAGTTCTATCTTTCCATAACCATTTAAGACATTTGATTAAGAGCATAATTTGCTCTAAATGTAGTTCTGTTTCCACGGGAGGTTCATCACTATATAAATCACTGGGTGGTAAAATTACATCTGATGAGATGTTTTCTTGAGATTCTATTTCTTGAGTAATCATCATGATATGATACCAAGTAGTATTTATTTATTTTAACATTAATTACAATCACTACAAATATAACTAAACAATACGTTCTAGGATTAAATGATTAAGTTCAGTTAATTTTGCTTCCCAGTTAGGTTCGACTATAATTGTGCTGATTTTCTCGACAATAATTGCAGGGTGACTAATTCTATCTCCCAGTTGTAAATCTTCTCGACGATAAACTGGTGTGTCATACCATTGATTATCGCTAAACATTTTCACGATTTCCATTATTTTAGGTTCTACATTTTCAGGACGGGTACGACTAATTAATGGTTCTTCAGGAGTATCCATTTTTTGAATTACTTCTACAGAAATAGATTCAATAATTAAGTCTTTTTCTGATTGCATGAAACCATATCGTAATTTATGTTCAGTTTCAAATTGTTCTCTCATTCCTGCTACATTAGTAAAATCAACAGTTAAAATAGAATTAGTTCCTGCATATTTTAAATTTACTTTCTTAATAATTTCTTGTTGAAACTGGATTTCTTCTATGTTTAATTCCCTACGAGATTGGGTTTCTAAAGATGCCATTAACTGTTCTAATTGAGGAATTAAGCTTTCATTTAAAGGTTGTTCTACTCCTGTGATTTTAGTCGCTCTAATATCGGCTAAACCCATACCATAAGCAGAAAGTACCCCAGCGAAAGGGTGCAGAAATATCTTTTTCATTCCTAAAGTATCAGCAATTAAACAAGCAACTTGTCCACCAGCACCACCAAAACAACAAAGTACATATTGGCTAACATCATAACCTCTTTGCAAACTGATTTTTTTAATAGCATTTGCCATATTTTCGACAGCAATCGCAATAAATCCTGATGCTACTTGTTCGGGAGTTCGATAATTTCCAGTGACAGATGCAATCTCTTTAGCTAATTCTGTAAATTTTTGAATAACTATTTCTTGATCTAAAGGTAATTTACCTTCACTACCAAAAACTGCGGGAAAATATTCAGGTTGAATTTTTCCTAACATGACGTTAGCATCTGTTACTGTTAATTGTCCTCCACGACGATAGGAAGCAGGTCCAGGATTTGATCCAGCGGATTCTGGACCAACACGATAACTAGAACCATCAAAATATAAAATTGAACCTCCACCCGCTGCAATGGTGTTAATTGCTAATACGGGAACTCGCATCCGTGCCCCGGCAATTTCTGAATCTAATTGTCTTTCATATTCTCCTTTAAAGTGGGCAACATCTGTACTTGTTCCGCCCATATCAAAGGTAATTACTAATTCAAAACCTGCTCTTTTACTAGTTTGAACTGCACCAACAATACCACCAGCAGGACCACTTAAAATACTATCTTTTCCCTGAAATTGTTCTGCGTTGGTTAACCCACCATCAGATTTCATAAACATTAATTTGACTTGAGGTAAATGACTGGCAATTTGGTTAACATAACGACGCAAAATAGGAGTTAAATAGGCATCAACAACGGTGGTATCTCCTCTACTTACCAGTTTCATTAATGGGCTAACTTGATGGGATACGGAAATTTGTGTAAAGCCGATTTCTTGGGCAATTTTGGCTATTTGTTGTTCATGAAATGGATAGCGATCGCTGTGCATAAATACAATGGCACAACTTCTAATTCCTGTATGATAAACTGTTTGTAAATCCTGTTTTGCTTGGTCAATATTTACAGAAACTAATTCATGACCATGAGCATCATATCTTTCATCTACCTCAATTACTTGTTCATACAGCATGGTAGGTAAAATTATTTCCTGTGCAAAGATATTTGGACGATTTTGATAGCCGATTCTTAACGCATCTTTAAAGCCTTTAGTAATCAGTAAAACAACTCGATCTCCATGTCTTTCTAAGAGGGCATTTGTAGCTACTGTTGTTCCCATTTTCACTACTTCAATTGTTTGGTAGGGAATGGGTTCATTAACAGTGAGTCCGATAATATCCCGAATTCCTTGAATAACTGCATCTTCATATTGTTCAGGATTTTCTGATAGTAATTTATAAACTATAATCCATTCTTTGTTAGGTAAAGGGACTATTAAAAACCGTTCTGTAAAATTTGCCAGTCTGTCTATTATTGTCTCATTATTAGTGACAGCAACTATATCTGTAAATGTGCCACCTCTGTCTGCAAAAATTCTCAACATAACAATATTAAATGAAGTGATATGAATTATAAGATAGCGCTCTTTTTAGAAGTAGATCCCTGTCTTCTTTAAGAAGTGAGGGATCTTCAAGCAGTCAGCGATTTAGTGATTAAGAAATATCTTTCAATTCAGCAGTACGGACTGAAAGTATTTGTGTTTGATTACCTCTTTGGACTTTTATCTGCAAGGCTTGACCCAGGGTACTGTCTTCTACTACACTTTGCAACTGTTCAGCGGTGGTAATTGGCTTATTATCAATCTGTACAATTACATCCCCACGCCGGATACCTGCGGTTGCAGCGGGAGAATTACGGACAACTCGCATCACTAAAACTCCCTTAACTTCAGGAATGACAAACATGGAGTTAGGATCATCGTTATTTTGCTTTGCTAATTCCGGTGTTAATGTCACCATTTGTACACCTAAGTAGGGGTGAGCAACTTTACCATCACGTTGTAATTGAGCAGCGATCGCTTTAGCTTTATCAATAGGAATTGCAAACCCAATCCCCATCGCATCGGCGCGAATTGCCGTATTAATTCCAATTACCTCTCCTAACCCGTTTAATAGTGGTCCACCAGAGTTACCAGGGTTAATTGCTGCATCAGTTTGAATGAAGTCTAATCGTTTATCGCTAATACCAACTTGGGCACTAGAACGTTTGAGAGTGCTAACAATTCCCAAGGTAACAGTATTATCAAATCCTAACGGATTACCCACAGCGATCGCCCAATCCCCTACTTGGACATTATTAGAAGAACCTAAGGGAGCAATAGGTAAATCCTTACCAGCATTAATCTTGACCACAGCTAAATCTGTTACTTCATCAATACCTTTAACTTTACCCTCAAAGGTGCGTCCATCTTTTAAGCGGACTGTAACTTTATCAGCCTTATCAACTACGTGAGCATTAGTAAGAATTACACCACTTTTGTCAAGAATAAAACCAGAACCTAAACCACGTAACTGTTCAGTCGGTGATTGTTGGGGAAAGCTATCACCAAAAAACCGCCGAAAAAACGGGTCTTCCATCATCGGATCATTCCGGCGAGTAATCGTTCGTTCTGTATCAATTCTTACTACTGCCGAACCCACACGATTTACCGCTGCTGTCACAAAACTATGACCACTAATCACATTTGTAGCAGCAGATGGTTTTTGAGCAGCTTTTGTGAATGACTCAGTAACAGGATTTGGACCTGGTTCTGCTGCTGAAGGTAATACCCGTAGGGAGGTGACAGTCAAAATCACACCCATCAAAATCGCTAAAACATGGGTACTGAGTTGTTGGATAGACCGGGACATTTGGAAAAATCGCATAATCACAACCTAATCTACAAGCCTAATTTTTGCTGTTTCTTGACAAATCTATCTACAGCTATTTTTACAGATCAGATTCAGAATTGCCATTTACGTTCCTCTGCTCTGGGCTAAGATATTAATTAAAGCCAAAATGCCAAAACAAACCAAATATTAATATCATAGCTCATGAATGGAACAAACCCACCAACTAACGAATCCTTGACTACATCAGAATCAGGAGAACATTCACACCACCACAATTATACAGAGGATACGCATAATCAGGTTGATTCAGTTCATGTTCATCCTCATGTCCACAGTGAAGAGTCTTTACGGCGGATTATTAACCGACTTTCTCGTATAGAAGGTCATGTTCGCGGTATTAAGACTATGGTACAGCAAAATACTCCTTGTCCTGATGTATTATTACAAATTGCTGCTGTGCGTGGGGCATTAGATAAAGTAGCACGTATCGTTTTAGATGAACATTTAACTGAATGTATTGGTAGAGCCGCCCAAGAGGGTAATATAGAATCAGAGATTGCACAATTAAAAGCCGCATTAGACAGATTTTTACCTTGATTTTAAATCAATATCAATTTCACTATTCTTTAATTCATAAACCAAACAAACCATTAATTCTATTTTTACATGGATTCATGGGTAATGTTTATGAATTTGATCAAGCTATAAAATTACTATTTGATGATTTTTCCTATCTAACTATTGATTTACCCGGACATGGAAAAACTCAAGTTTTAGATGATGAATGCTATACAATGGCATCTACAGCTACAGCTATTATACAACTATTAGATCAATTAAAAATTGACCAATGTTTTTTAATTGGTTACTCAATGGGAGGTAGATTAGCTTTATATCTAACTCTGTATTTTCCCCAGAGGTTTATTAAAGTTATTCTAGAATCTACTTCCCCTGGTTTAACAACAGAAACAGCAAGATTAGCTAGGGTTAAAAGTGATGCTCAAATAGCCAGAAAATTAACTAGAATCGTAAATAATGATGATTTTTATCACTTTCTCACTAATTGGTATCAAATGCCAATTTTTGCTGATCTCAAAAATCATCCTCAATACCCATCTATGATAGCCAGTAGATTAATAAATCAGCCTCTAAATTTAGCAAAATCATTGCAATTTATGGGAACAGGTTCTCAACCTTGTTTATGGGAATTGATCACTAAAAATACTCTTCCTCTATTATTATTAGTTGGTGAAAAAGATGAGAAATTTATTAATATTAATATCGCTATGACTGAAAAATCTAAATTTGCTAAATTACAAATAATTGATCAAGTCGGACATAATATTCATCTAGAAAACACTTTAGCATTTGTCCATAATATTCAATATTTTTTCTAACTATCCTCAATTAGTTATCAAAAACAAAAACAAGATCCCCAACTTTTTAGATAAGTCGGGGATATGAACCCATTAATTAAACTGTAACTTCTTCCATTTCTAAGATATTAATTTCATCTAAAATCCGCCAAATTTCCTGCATCATTGAATCTAAACCAGCACGAGTTACCGCCGAAATTATGAAAACTGGTGCTAAAGCCAGATGATTTAATTGAGTAGCTAAAGCCTCCAAATCAATAGTTTCTCTATCAACAGCATCTATTTTATTTAAAGCTAAAATTTGCGGACGTTTAGCTAAACCCCGTCCATAGGCTTTAAGTTCCTCTTGAATAGTATGAAAATCAGCAATGACATCTGCACTTGTCGCATCAATTAAGTGTAATAAAACCCTTGTCCGTTCAATATGACGCAAGAAATCATGACCTAAACCTGCACCATGGGAAGCACCTTCAATTAAGCCCGGAATATCGGCGAAAACTGTACCATCACCAGTGGGTTTTTTAACTACACCCAAATTAGGAATTAAGGTAGTAAAAGGATAATCAGCAATTTTTGGACGCGCGGCGGATAAAGAAGAAATTAAAGTAGATTTACCTGCATTAGGTAAACCAATAATTCCTACTTCTGCTAACAATTTCAACTCCAAACGTAAGACCTTTTTTTCTCCTTCTAAACCAGGAAGTGAATATTCTGGGGCGCGGTTACTATTGCTCAAAAAATGTTGATTTCCCAGCCCACCTTTACCACCTTCAGCAACTCGAAAAATTTGTCCAGGCTCAACTATATCGCATAGTAAAACGCTCGTTACTGCATCATAAACAGAAGTACCACAAGGAACTTCAATAATTAGATCTTTTCCCCCCGCGCCAGTGCAATTATTGGGACCACCACGTTCTCCATTTGGGGCTTTAAATAAATGCTTATATCGAAAATCTAACAAGGTTTGTAGATTGGTATCAGCCACAAAAATTACTGAACCACCTTTTCCGCCATTTCCACCAGAAGGACCACCGGCTGGGACATATTTTTCTCTGCGGAAAGCGACAATACCATCACCTCCGTTACCTGCTTCTACTTCAATTACTGATTGGTCTATAAATTGCATAATTAGTCATTAGTTATTAGTCAGTTGTCAGTTTTTAGTAGTCAATTATGCTAACAATTGACCACTAACCACTAATTTAAATATAAGGTGTAACATCCTCGCCACAGTCATCTGCTAGGTAGGAAAGAGCGCGGAAGCGTAAACCTACCATTTGTTCATAAAGTGGGTTAATTTTACATAATGGCGGAATATGAACTATTTTCCGGCCAAATAAGGTTACATCTCTTTCAAAGGGACATTGGGAAGGAATCATTTTACACAAAAACCGGGCAACTCTGGGATCTTGAATATCTAATCCATCTAACCAGTGACGCAAGGGAGTTAAAGCATCTGGGCGTGGGGCTTGAAGTCCAGCCGAGGGCAAATTTTCAGATTTTGCGGTATCTTCTAGGGTATGACGTAAGGCCGTGAGTAAATTCTCTTGCAGTTCTAATTTTTGGCACAATTGCTGAAGTAGATTATCTTCACTAGGAGAGTATACACCATCAGCGATCGCTACCATTACCGCTGTCCGCAAGAAATTTTCCGCCACAGGCGTACCTTTACCTAATATAGCTGCTAATTCATCCGGTTCAATGATCTCTAGAGTACCCCAGTCAATGGACGGAGCTAATTCTTCTTTGGTAAGATTGGTAATTAATTCCTGTTCTTGAGCATCAAAGTTACCATCAGCCCAAGCAATAGTCAGTAATCCCCGTAGCCAAGCCATAATTTGTTCGCTACTGTAAGGGGTTTGAGCAGTAGTTGTCATAAAAACACGCCTTGTAATTTTTATTGGTCAATATTAATTAATGTAACTTGAAAAGGACTAAAGTTCTGTGTATTTAACTGGCAAAAATCCAGGAAATATAGCTTGGATTGAGCGAAGACAAAACTCAACATAATCAGAAATTTTCTTGGGTTTTCTTGGATTTCTTTGGGTCAACCTAATCTAGGATATAAGGACTTTTTAGCATTAACTTAGGCAGTATTTATTCACAATGACACAAAATATGGATATAATTAATTATATTTATCATTGATTAGGTATAAAGTATGTTTCGCTTTGGTATTGAACATGAAGTTGCGTTTTTCAATCATCAAGGGAAGTTTGCTGATTTCCAGAATACAAAATTTGCCGATTTTCAGCAAATTGTTGACAAACTACCTATTTATCCCAGTGACTATCCACAATTAAGAGTAGGTGATGCGGGAATTAAGAAAAAGCGCTGGTATATTGAAGGATTTGAAAGATTTAGTGATTCTGAAGAGGTAATTGATTGTTTAGCTAAAGGTATCGAAATTAGAACAACTATTCACCCTACTATTCAAGGAGCAATTGATGAATTAACAGCCAGTTTTGTTTTATTGAGTGACGTGGCTGCTAGTTTTGGTTTTTCCCCAGTTTTAGTCAGTTTTAACCCCTATAGGTGCATATTTAACCCAGAACCTCCATTAAATGATTTTGAAATTAGGCAATTACAAGCTTATCCAGATGAACAAACTGCTCATATTTATATGGTTTCCTATGGACCAGATTTAAATATTTCTTTGGCAAATTTGTCTACTGAAAAGTTAATTGATATTGGTAAAAAATTAACTTATTACAGTCCTTATATCATCCCTTTTAGTTATAGTTCTCCTTTTTATAATGGTGGTTTATGGGAAGGTTTATCAGTGAGAACATTGATCAGAACTGGAAAAAGATCCGCAACATTAGTTTTTGTGGAAACAGCCGAAGAATTAATTAAAAGTGTTCCCTCATTGACAAAAATTGCCCGCATTCCCTCAGAGGTAGGACGGATAGAATTTAAAGCTTGTGATAGTTGTGATAACTTTACCATTTACGCGGGTTTATTAGCTTTATTAAAAGGTTTAGTATTAGACGAAACTTTACTAGGTAGAGCTATGATACCTGACGCTGGTTTACATCAAATTTCTGCAAAATCAGGCTTTGAAAATGAAGACATTTTTATGAACTCTCAAAAACTTTTACAAGTTGCTGAAATTGCTCTTAAAGATGATCCTGATCTGGAATTTTTAACTCCACTGAAAGTAATTTTATCCGAGAAAAAAACAAGATCTCATCAATTAATTAATTCGTTCCAAAATCTAGGTTCAATTGAAGCAACTCTCCAACAAACCTATGGCAATTTTAGATTTTAGATTACAACTAACAAATGACAACTAACTAACTAATGACTAGGTGGAATTTGTTCGATAGGGATTAGTGATTCCATTACCGTTTTAACAATTGGTGCGGCTACAGTAGAACCATAGGCGTTTTCTCCCTTTGGTTCATCGACCACTGCAAACACCACATAACGGGGAGATTCCACTGGCAAAATAGCGACAAAACTGGTAATTCTTGCACCCTTAGTATATCCACCATTAGGACTAGCTTTTTGGGCTGTTCCCGTTTTTCCAGCAATCCGATATCCTGAAATTCTCGCAGCTTTACCAGTACCTGAATTTACTACTGTTTCCATCATGTCCACAACCTTTTGAGTAGTTGTAGTCGAGAAAATTTGCCGTGGATTTGGGAGAGGAGTTGAATAGTGCATTTCTCCTTGACTATCAATTAGTCCTCTGATAACGTGAGGTGTAACTAATTTGCCCCCATTAGCTAATGCACCGTGCAATTGTACCAGTTGTAATGGAGTTAGAGAAAAGCCTTGTCCAAAAGATGCCGTAGCTGGTTCAATAGCTGAAGAAATAAATTTTTCTTGACTTTTTAATTGACCACTAACCTCAAAGGGTAAATCCGTCTCAACCTTTTGTCCTAGCCCTAAACGGACTAGCCAGTTGTAGTATATTGATGGTTTTAATCGTTGAATGATTCTAACCATACCAATATTACTAGAAGTTTGTAATATCTCAGGAATAGTTAATTGTCGATAACCAGTTTTTTCTGCATTTTTGATAGTATGAGTGCCGATTTTTATAGAACCAGGATCTTCAAAAATATCATCTGCTTTGATGATACCATTTTCCAGAGCGATCGCTACATTTATAGGTTTAAAAGTTGATCCCGGTTCATAAAGATCAGCTACAGTCCAATTTTTAAACAAGGAAATATCCGATATAGCATATTGATTTGGGTTATAGGTAGGTTGAGAAACTAAAGCAAGTATTGAACCATCCACTGCATCCATGACAATCACCGCGCCCCGTTTGGCACTAAATTTAGTCATCTGTTCTTTTAACGCCCCACGTGCTACCCTTTGCACACGGCTATCAATAGTCAATTGCAGTTTCAAATCATCAGAATTCAGAAATCCCTGGGGTGCATAATCGGGCATTAATGAGCCATTTCCAGACTTACTCATCCGTACAGTTGTTCCCAAACGTTCTAATAACTTCTCTTGACTATATTCCACACCAGCTTGGCCACGACGGTCAAGATTAACATAGCCCAATACATCCGCCACTAAATCATCTTGGGGATAAAATCGGGAGTATTTTTGAATAAACTCAAACCCATTTAAACGCAGTGACATTAATTTATCAGTAATATCTTCTGAAACACCAGAAGCTAATAAAATTCCACTACGTTTACTCTGAAATATTTTGATCAGATCAGCTTTTTCTTTGCCGATAATCGGAGCAATTTTCCCAGCAACTTTCTCCTGAGACTGATCAAATAATTTGGGATGGGCATATAATTTATATACAGGACGGTCAATAGCCAAGATATTACTACCCCTATCTACTATTGAACGACGAGGTATATAAGGACGTAAATTAACCATTTGTTGGTTTCGTGCCTTTTGAGCCAGCTTTTTTCCTTGAGCAATTTGTAAACGATATAAATTAAATGCCAACCCTAACATAGCAATCATTAACACACCCCAGACAGCAAACATTCGTAATTTAATATTAACTGGGGTTTCCGGTGTTTTCGGCTCAATATTTTCTAGTTTAGGTGGTTTGGTGAATTTGCGTTGTCGTCTAAATTCTAAATTACGTAAGTTTCTAAATTTTGTTTTAATTGATGTCTTCAACATGAGAGTAATATATGGGAATCCTGCTTGATTCCTGAAGTTATTAACGATTTTAATATCCTAGTGGAGAAGGAGGTTCAGGTTGTGATTCTGGTTGAGACGTTGAAAATGACGACTTGGGATAATTATTAGATGTTGATGGTAAAAAAATGGTTTTCTCAGAAGTCGGTGATACCATATTCATATTAGGGTTTTCCGCTTGCTGTGCCATTTTACTGGTCAGTGTCGCATTGGCAGTGTTTAATTGTCGCTCATGACGTTGTAAGCTTTGTACTTTACGATAAGAGTCACTCCAAAGCTCTTGGGAATATACTGTCCAACCATAAACTATTAATGTCGCCACCACTAATAAAAACGCTAAAATTGATGAATAGCGATTTACTGTGTACATACGCAATAACCATATAGGTATGATTAAATCATCGCTTATTTTGTGTACAGTATTATTTGAATGTATATTATTATCAGGAGTTTGTTTTTTACCTGATTCTAAGTTTGTATTGCGAATTGATGTCTTGCTTCTGCGAGAACCTAAAAAATATAAATTCATCCAAGCGTTGCCGGAATTGGGTGATTTAATTGCTATGGGTTCACTATGAAGTCGGGAGGAAACCTGTGTTTTTTTATTCACACTTCGAGAACGGCGCTGATTTAATAACAAAGGCGAGTTGCCCCAGAACCACCTATTTTTGCTAGAAACTGCTGATTTACGTTCAAAAACCATGATTTTTATGATAACAAATACTTTATTTTTAACTTGATTGAGATTTTGGCCAAAGTTGCATTTTCAGAGCCAGAATCCAAACCATTCTAACCGTTAATTGCCCTCTGTCCGTATTACATATAATCTACAAAAATGTTACAAGAGAAAATAAGTTGAAATATGTAATCAGAAAGTTCTTAAAAAAAATCAATAAATAAGGTATCTTATTCAACAGGCTGCATATTTTATTGCCACAATTGGTGAAAGAGGAGTTATGAAGAAAAAAGTTTTTGGTTTGGCTCTAATGTTAAGTCTAGCTACCATGCTTGGAGCTTGTGGAGGTGGTGGTGAATCACCTAATACCACAAGTTCCCCAGCAGCAACAAAAAGTGGCGAACCTGCGGATACTGGTACTACCCCGGCGGCGACAACCTCTCCTGCGGCGACAACCTCTCCTGCGGCTACCCCTAAAAAGCCCTAGTATAGGATAATACAACATCCTTCATGGGTAGTTGGCATCTTTAAAAATTATTGTCTACAAAACTCTAGTGAGAAGTGA
>B570J13885_100096_pt1:5000-13467 | contig 13467 bp, 13 predicted proteins | sample LakMenEpi21Jul08_FD_13885 | JGI IMG/M metagenome (IMG submission 13885)
TGCGCCTCGCGAGTTTAGTTTGATAATTTCTCGACGACTTGCGCACATGTTAGACTCCTTGGTCCGTGTTTCAAGACGGGTCGGGTGGGACCCGACTTCTACTCTCCGCTCTGGGCCTCCACAGGTTGAGCACCGCAACTTTTTCTCTTTTACAAAAAAAAGCTACGACACCTCCCGGGAGGAGACAGGTCACGACCGGGCAGTACTGTTGGGAAACGCCGCGCTCGTCATCGCGGCACCCGCGAAGGTAACCACGAAACTCGCTAACGGACGCCCCGTGTAACAGACACCCAGTCGGTCGCGGAGTCCTACTAGGCCCCCCACTTGCGGACCTTGGCGTGGCTATTGCGATCGCAGAACGACTTATGCAAGAGAGCCGCCAATTCAGGCAGTCTCCACGCAGCGTTAAGGGCATACAACCAAGTGCCGGGAGCGGGGACTTGTTCGACCTTCGAGGGCCCACCCGTTTAACCCCCTGAACGGTTTCACGCACTCTTGAACTCTCTCTTCAAAGTTCTTTTCAACTTTCCCTCGCGGTACTTGTTCGCTATCGGTCTCGTGGCGATATTTAGCCTTAGAAGGAGTTTACCTCCCGCTTAGGGCTGCACGCTCAAGCAACCCGACTCTTGGGAAGGGATCCGATGCACGGTCTCGGCTCGTCTTATCTACGGGCCTGACACCCTCTGTGGGTTGCTCGCCCCGTTCATGGAGACTTGGACGATAGATACCGGACAGACGCGCACGATCCTCCCGAACACCACATTCCTCGGCACCCGCTCAACCGGGCGCGAGGTTCGGTGCTGGGCTCATCCCTGTTCGCTCGCCGCTACTAAGGGAATCCTTGTTAGTTTCTTTTCCTCCGCTTACTGATATGCTTAAGTTCAGCGGGTAGTCTCATCTAAACTGAGGTCAGAATGAATTGTTTGTTTTCAAAAGGAGACAACACTTTATCTAGCTCGACAGACTTTGGCGTTTTAAAGCCGGGAAAGATTGAATAATTGCCGGTTCAAATTTTTTTTTTCGAAATAAAGCGAGTCTCTCGTTATTCGCAAAAATTAATTTACGAAAAGTGACAGGGCGTCCTGCGGCTTTTTGTATTGAAACAACGCGTCGTGCGCGAACCAAGCTTGCATAACGAGCGGTTAGAGTGAGTGATAATTCGCGGTGGTCGACACTTCGACACGCCCGGCGCACACACACAACTAAACTCGCGTTGAAGCGGTATATCGCGCACACGCAGCCGACACCTTGTTCGAGAAGATGTGTTTATTTCTAAATTTTTTTTGAGTTGGCTCAAAAATTTCCCATCTGTTTTGCCATCGAAAAAGGTTTCTTTTGAATAGAGAGGAAAAAAACAAAACAGGGCGAACCTTCTTTTATTTTTCCCCCTTTTTTGTATTTGAGGCATCGCGGACACTTAAGTCGCGCGGCACCCAGACGTTAGAGATTCGGGAGCTTTTATGCGGTCAGGCCGGGTGAAAAATAAATCTCGCCGCGACCCAACATGCAAAACCAAGACTGAAAAAATCTCTGTTCGTTCATCATTCGACCGACCCTCAGTCAGATGTGGCCCGAGCGAGAAGCTGGGCCGCCATTTACGTTCAAGATTTCGATGCTCCATGTGTTCTGCAGTTCGCATGGATTAGCGCACTTTGCTGCGCTCTTCATCGATCCACGAGCCTAGTGATCCACCGTTCAGGGTCGTATATAAAACGACATATTCGTTTTCTTCTCTCTTTTTCTCCAACCCGCCCAAGCAAATGAATGCGAGGGCGGAGAAAGAAAGCCAGAAAGAAAATGTTCCGATAAACACTCGTACTAGAATTTGGGTTTAGTGTGTTATTGTGATTTTGAATTCTTCCTACTTCATCGAGAGGGCGAAGGGCAAGCTTAAAAAACATTCGGTTTTCAACGGCATAGTGTCGGGCTTTGGAGTGTTAGTCTATACGACGCACACGCACGCAACCACGAGTATCTACGCCCGAAAAGAACGTCCAGAGTAAAGTCTCACACTTTCGTCCCCCACCGAGAATCAAAAAATCCCGAAGACGAAGAGAGAAACAAAAAAAAAACAATTTCGATTGGGCGTATCCGCTTTAAACCACCGCGCATCAGAGCGCCTGATACCCGTTCAAAATCTTGATGTTTTTTTTTTTTTTCCGACTCTCCATCCACCGAGTTTTTTATTTTTCAAAGTGTTTGATTTAGGGACTAAGACTTTATAAAATCTCCTTTATTGTTCCTTCGGTACTCGCGGCCCAGGCGGGCTATCGTATTCTTCACTCTACTAACGTCAACACTGTGAGCGCCGCTAAAGGTCGAATGAATCTATAGAGACATTCACCATCGAAGCAGGAAGAATTTGCTCACGGCCATAGACCAAATCGAAAGACTTTGTGTTTTTTTTTGAGCCGAGAGGAAAGAAAAATCAATTTGAAAAGGCGAATCCGCTTTAAACCACCGCGCATCAGAGCGCCTGATACCCGTTCAAAATAAATGATTTTCTTCCGTCAACCCACACATAGTTCATACGATGTCTTACGCCGAAAGACTTTTGATGGGGTTTTTTTGTTTTGCAACTTTTAGTTGTTTCGTGCTCAACCAAAGCCATATGCGCAAAACATTTGTCTTGTTCGTTTATGATCCTTCCGCAGGTTCACCTACGGAAACCTTGTTACGACTTTTACTTCCTCTAAAGGATCAAGTTCGACCATCTTTCAGTCTCGCCGTTGGTAGGCACCGCACGGGCAGAGATTGCTCCCCACTCGACGGCACCCCGACAAGCCCGTCCGAAGGCCTCACTAAATCATTCAATCGGTAGTAGCGACGGGCGGTGTGTACAAAGGGCAGGGACGTAATCGACGCGGGCTAGTGACCCGCGCCTACTAGGGATTCCTGGTTCATGGGGATCATTGCAGTCCCCAATCCCAACCACGAAGGAGGTTCAGCGGTTACCCGGTCCTTTCGGACAGGGAGAGTGAAACACGCTGATTCCTTCAGTGTAGCGCGCGTGCGGCCCAGGACATCTAAGGGCATCACAGACCTGTTATTGCTCACTGTCACGCGGCTGGACGCCGCTTGTCCCTCTAAGAAGACTGCGTGACGGACGCGAGAGCAGAAGGTATCGCCGGGGATGACGACGACCGAATAACAATAGAGCCAGCCCCCGCGAGACATTCCCGACAAAGCCCCGCCATACCTCATCCGCCAGGCAACCAACCCGTGAAGGCCGTACACCCGACGAACAAAGCACAACGAAACCAAGCCGAGAGATTGCCTCACTAAAGGAACCAGTCCCACCGAGACCCGAATCGCCGCCACCTGATCCCGACGCCTCCGTACTCCCTTCGGTTTCAATTGATAAAACCCGTCACCTATTTAGCAGGCTAGAGTCTCGTTCGTTATCGGAATTAACCAGACAAATCGCTCCACCAACTAAGAACGGCCATGCACCACCACCCACCGAATCAAGAAAGAGCTCTCAATCTGTCAATCCTTCCAGTGTCCGGGCCTGGTGAGGTTTCCCGTGTTGAGTCAAATTAAGCCGCAGGCTCCACTCCTGGTGGTGCCCTTCCGTCAATTCCTTTAAGTTTCAGCTTTGCAACCATACTTCCCCCGGAACCCAAAGACTTTGGTTTCCCGGAAGCTGCCCGTCGAGTCATTGGAGTAACTCCGACGGATTGCTGGTTGGCATCGTTTATGGTTAGAACTAGGGCGGTATCTGATCGCCTTCGAACCTCTAACTTTCGTTCTTGATCAAGGAAAACATTCTTGGCAAATGCCTTCGCTGTTGTTCGTCTTGCGGCGGTCCAAGAATTTCACCTCTGTCGCCGCAGTACGAATGCCCCCGTCCGTCTCTATTGACCATTACCTCGGGTCCAAAAGTAAAAGACCAGCAAAATCGGACCGAGGTCCTATTCCATCATTCCATGCTGCGATATTCAGGCGTTGGGATACACCTGCTTTGAGCACTCTAATTTGTTCAAAGTAAACGTTGCCGGCCGCCCGAGACACCCGGTGAAGGGCACCCCGAACGATTGACTGGGTGGAGCGAATCGAGTCAACTACGACCAAAATTAAAAAAGAACCCGAAAGAACTTTCCAACTCTGGCCGCAGATACAACAACGACGCACCGACCACCACTCCGGCGATGTTGTCCGACCGTGAAGAGAGTCGGGCTTTGACACCCGGGCTCCCAGAGCGTGAAACGCAACACCCTTGATTCAGAGCGGCGCCGCCCGGCCGAAGACAGACATCCGACTACGAGCTTTTTAACCGCAACAACTTTAATATACGCTATTGGAGCTGGAGTTACCGCGGCTGCTGGCACCAGACTTGCCCTCCAATGGTTCCTCGTTAAAGGATTTAAAGTGTACTCATTCCAATCACGGGGCCTCGGAAGAGTCCCGTATCGTTATTTTTCGTCACTACCTCCCCGTGCCGGGAGTGGGTAATTTGCGCGCCTGCTGCCTTCCTTGGATGTGGTAGCCGTTTCTCAGGCTCCCTCTCCGGAATCGAACCCCGATTCCCCGTTACCCGTTGCAACCATGGTAGGCGCGTAACCTACCATCGACAGTTGATAAGGCAGACATTTGAAAGATACGTCGCCGGCGCGAAGGCCGTGCGATCGGCGTGAAGTTATCCAGAGTCACCAAAATTGGTACGGTGCGCGAGCCCGAAAGCCCGGCCCCGACTGGTTTTGATCTAATAAAAGCACCTCTTCTGCGAGCCCGAAAGCCCGCAGTCGAGGCTCGAGTGCATGTATTAGCTCTAGAATTACCACAGTTATCCAAGTAGGATGGAGTGGATCTAAGGAACCATAACTGATTTATTGAGCCATTCGCGGTTTCGCCGTCTAGCGGCTTGTACTTAGACATGCATGGCTTAATCTTTGAGACAAGCATATGCTACTGGCAGGATCAACCAGGTATTTCGTGTATGTTTGTTTGATATGCATCCGGCGAGTTGCGGGTTTTTATTTCGCCCACGCATCACCAAACACACACCAAATCAACACGTTTTTCGTTTTTTTCTTTTTCTTCGGAAACTAAAATTTTTGATCGCAACGCCTGGCGTGTCACAGCGAGTCCCAGTGAAGAGAAACACCGATCCGATCCGTTTGTTGGATTTTTTTCATTTCAATTTCCAAAGTCAAAGACCATTCAACGGTCTATGAGCCCAAAGTGAATCGGATTCATTCGACCGGTCTTGATATATTCATCAACTTTTTTTCCCGTATTACGGTTTTCGACGGTCATATGTGGCGTGCTGTATGCTCATAAGTCAAGCCTGCTTTACTAAGCTGACAAGCATACATCTTTTAAATTTTTGTGGGCTCAGAGTTTTATTTTTATTTTTCCACCGCCGAGGCACACTCTCGCATCACCCCGCACGACACACACACACACACACACCTCACCGCTCAACGGTCACACGAGGCAGAATTTTCCGCAAAGACTTTCGAAGAGAAAGAGAAAACTCGGAACAACCGCGGTCAGAGGCCAGCATAGAGGCATCGTATAGAAAGTCATGGGCGGAAAAAAAACAAATCATTTCAAGTCGAGACAAGCAACCAGACTACCCCTATAAAAGTGCGCAATTCTTTAAGAGTTCACCGAAGAATGACCGAGATCAAGTATGCACGAAACGAACATATTCCAAGGGCAGCTGAATAAGCGATTCTGCGCCGAAGCGCGAGAAAAGCAAGCGGTACACCGATGGGGATCGTTTTTTTATCGTGTTAGATTCGTTGTTGTCAAGCAAGGATTCTCAAAATGTTTTTTGCATTGCACCCAAGTTTCGTACTGATTACTTGTCGCAGACCGGTGACTGTCAAAAAAAAAATTTTTTACGTTTTTTTCTTGAGAGGTCACTGCCTACACACAACTCCGGGCGGGCCGTACACTCACAGCCGTTTGAATTCTCCCTTCGTGTGTCATGGCCATAACTGAGCGTACATCTTACCGGGCGCCGAGTTGATCTGGCTTGTTCGATGAACGTTCGGGATACGTACAATCGATATAGCTCCAACCGTAACTCGTTTGTAATTACGCCGGCCATACTCAGCGGGCGCTCAGCTCAGCTCTCGATATCTTCCGTCGAAGGGAAGTTCGTAGTAAAAGAGAGTCAGAGTCGACGCCACATTTTGCGGTCCTCGCATCTCATCCGATTTTTGAATTTTATAGATTTGCCATCACTTCCACCCAATTCTCTCGTATATTTCAATCTCTTGACTTTGTCCGACCGGGCCGTCTTCGCCCCCCTTCAACTCCGTCCATCTCCACTTCTGTGTTCCACACAACGAGCTTCCGTCAAACGGCAAAATGTGAAATATGCGCACGCCGCACGAAATAATTTGAAAGCGTTCCGTTTGGTGGCTTTTTTATTTTTATCTCTCGGCTCACACACACACACACACACATTTCCGCCTGAACGGTAATTTTTTTTGATACGGTGTCAAAAAGTGAAAAGACGCGCACCATTTTCTTTTCTCTTCCGTATCGTCGCTGACGGTAAACGCTGATGGTTATGATGCCGTAAGTTTGGAAGAAAGAATCTTTCCCGTCTTGTCTTGTTACGGTAAAATAACAAAGAACAAGCGTCCGATTTCTCTCACAGACGGCCACAGACAAACCACACGTGCCGAAGAAACGAAACGTCCGAAACCAAAAAAATGTTTGACGCGCGCACCTCTTCTGAACTTTTCGACCAAGAGTCGTTGGATCGAGTGACGAGCTTCTCAGCTGTCGCACCAATCGGTGAAGCGGGCGTTTGAATTCCCGTCCACATCGCGGTTCGGATATATTTTTACATATACCGACCATCGGAAATTTCGAAAACGGTTTTACCGAAGGAATGATATTTCACACACCGACAGCTCATCGAGTTCGTCTCCGTTCAACGGTTTTTTTTTTTAAGACTTTTTGATCGCATGGGGCTAAACTGGTTAGAGCAAAGCCGCGATCCAAGCAGTGAAAAAAAACAAAGACAGTGCAAGCGCGATCGAACGGAATCGAAACTAAAATCATGTGAAGTGGCGGGCGGAAAGGAGCTCAGCTACGGTGGAAATGAAACTACAACTAACGCCGAACCGGACAACTTCCCATTCTGCGTCTTCGTTTCATTTCCCAAAGCTCCCCGTCGATACCAAAGTTTTTGCGTCGAAGCTACTAAAGAAATTTCGCGCTTTCCTTTTCGCCTCTTTCGCCTTCCCTTCGATATCTATCCAACCACCGGCTTCGACTTTATTTCTTTCACCCGTCTATTCGCCCGATAGTCGACGGTCGGCCATTCTTTGGTATCGGCCAGGCGGACTAACAAGAAGTAAGACTCGTTTGAAAAATTTGGACCGGGCTTTACAATCGCTGCTTGTCGTAATGTCGCAAATTTGAAAAAAATTTTCAATTCGAGAAACCAAACTATTCGACACTTCGAAAATTTTTGGGACTCTGAAAATTTTTCCGAGTTTAGGAATCGAGACCTCTTCTATACTAAGGAAAACCACTAATGTTCCGCCGCATAATGTCTCCGTTTTCCGGCTCATTTTTAGCGATTGGACGGGGACATTGCCCCATCCAACCGCCAGCCGACTTTCAGGAACCGTCGTTTTCAAAGTTGGGACTTAGAAAATTTTCGACGAGTGGGAATTTTTTACGGTCGCAAGTCATCACGACACGCCCGACCAACCCATTTGAGAGCCGCCACGCCTCGACGGTGTGACGGCTTTTTTTCGAATCGACGGGTCTCGCTCACTCCTCTCTCGCGCCGACCAGAGGCCGGGCGAGAGAGTCGTTGCCAAACACCGTCGTCGGAAATGGGAGAATTTGAGTGGGAATTTTTTACGGTCGCGAGTCATCACGACACGCCCGACCAACCCACTTGAGAGCCGCCACGCCTCGACGGTGTGACGGCTTCTCTTTTCGAATCGACGGGTCTCGCTCACTCCTCTCTCGCGCCGACCAGTGGCCGGGCGAGAGAGTCGTTGCCAAACACCGTCGTCGGAAATCGAGAAATTTTCATTTCCATTTCCATTTTTTTTCATCGGCCTTTATACGTCCAAGTCCCGCCAACCACGTCACTACCACGTCGTCGGGACTTAGAAAAATTTTTCAATTTTTCGGACTTAGAAAATTTTTCAACTTTCTTTTTTTCGACAACCTCTTCCCTATATAGGAAAGTAGTGGATGTTCCGGGCAGTAACTGTACGAAAAAGTCGATTTCCGAATTTTTGCCGGACATTCACCTGAGCTCAGGCCGGGCCGCCCGCTCAACTGCCGCCCGGTCACCACCAAAAACCGGTCTTGGAAATTTTAGGACTTAGAAAATTTTTCAACTTTTTCTTTCTCGACAACCTCTTCCCTATATAGGAAAGTAGTGGATGTTCCGGGCAGTAACTGTACGAAAAAGTTGATTTCCGAAATTTTGCCGGGCTTTCACCAGAGCTCAGGCGGGGCTTACCATCACACC
>B570J13885_100098_pt1 | contig 13384 bp, 9 predicted proteins | sample LakMenEpi21Jul08_FD_13885 | JGI IMG/M metagenome (IMG submission 13885)
TCTTTTAAGTCCTGTTAATAGTTCTATCAAACGAAGTTATCACACAGCAAAATTACCCGAAAATGAGTTATTAACTAATACTAAAGCCCTAAGGGCAAGTTTGACCATAGCTCAAGTGAATGCAACAGCATCTGTAGATATAAATAAACTCAGCATTGCTATTAATGGGTATAACAATATTGTCAACGAAAGTAGTCCGAAAGTTCTGCTAGGACTCTCACAAAATCAAGACTTTGTAGAAATTGGTAGAGTTCTGAAAAAATTAAGAGCAGCTATCGACTTTTAGCTCAATTTAATTGAACCATTCAATTACTGAGACTGAAACTACTTTTATTATTCAACTCAACAGATCCTTACTTAGAGGATCTGTTGGGTAGATGAATAATTATTACTAATTGAGAAAAACTTGATTATAATTAGTTTTCATGATAACTGATAATTATTTATATCAAACTTAGGTATAATTTATATCGACATAATCCAACGTCAATTTTTATAATAGTCCGCAGTCCGTGCTAAACATTGCAATTTCAAAGAATCAAATTATGAAAATTGGGACTAATCAAATTCTTCCATTTATGGGGGTGAGTTTATTTAGCTTGATTGCTTTCACCCCTAGTATCAGTATTGCTCAACTATCAGCACAATTGAATAGTTGGAAATTTAACCCCAAAACCCAGCAATTAGAAATTAATCTTTCCAATACCACAACACCTGAATATTTTTACTTAATGCAACCACCACGTTTAGTTCTCGATTTACCTAATACCAAATTAGGTAAAGTCCTTACTCAAAAAGAATTTTCCGGTGCAGTTCAGAGAATTCGCATTTCCCAACTTAACGCCAATATTACCAGAATAGTTCTCGACCTAGCAACAGGAACTCAGCTAGAACCCAAACAAATACAACTTCAACCTCTTTCTCGACAAAAACCCACACGCTGGGTATTAAATCCTCATATTACCTTTTCTCCCGCCAACAGTCTCTTAACTACACCCTCTACCACCCTACCACCATCTACAAACCTCACGACTAACTCTCAACAACCCTTAATCACTGTCCCACCCCTAAATTCTGAAAATCCCCCGGCAATTACCAACTCACCGCTACCTGCTGCCATGTTTCCCACACCTGAAGAAAACAAAAACAGTTCTCCAAATTACCCTAAAGAAATTCCCATTATCGAATTTGGTCAACCTCTGCCCAAGAATCTATAAAGTTTGTGATCACAACGGCTCTGTGTGCAGCGATGTTCTTCAAAAGCGACTACAATAAGGCTTGCACTCACAAGAGTGAACTATGTTATATAAATCACGATTTAACAGAAGATTACACGGAATTTTTATATTAATGACGGAGTATCTTTTAGACTCATTCCCTGTGCCAGTGTGTGATAACATCCGTATAATAATTTTTTAGTAGGCGTTGTAAAACTAAGCAATCCCTAGTTACAATAATAGTTACAACAAAACGCGATAAACAAAGGAAAAATCAATGGGTGTTAAAAGTTACTGTTACAAATCTGTCTACAACTCTGTCGTCGACTCCTTTACCTTTAACGATATTGAGTTTATCGACTACCAATGGCAAGTCTACAAGATATACGACAACAAGCCGTCAACAGCAATATTACCCGGACCTCTCAACGCTGTGGGGGCGAAACCCACCAGCGGTTTCCGAAGCCTCAATGGCACCGACCAACAACTTTTCGACATACCCCAATCGCCCACGCAAACAACCTCAAGCCTTCAGATAACCTCGACAACTGACATTCGTTACCATGCTGGAGCGACAAACACCCTATTTCGCAATCTAACAGCCAGCAATTTTAGCAGTTATACAGGTGGATTCACAATTAACTTTGCCACAGGTTCTGTAAACTACACCGCAGCCTACGTTGCTGACTACAGCATTCGTGGCAACCTGATCTTCGATGCCCAGCCTAGACTGATCAGCAATCTGATTTCAAACCAAACAGGCAAAAGCTCGTTTGAGACCTTGGATAATCCCTATGCGCGTGAGTGGACACAGTCCGGCACCAGAACTGGCCTTGGCAGGGTGAGTCAAAACAACAATACTCGTCATGAAACAATCCTGACAGGCAGCAATCCGCTGCCAAATTCAGACTTTTTTGCTATCTTCGGCCAATATCACGATCATGGACTTGATTTCCTTGACAAGGGGAATGATGGCACTGTTTTAATACCCTTATTGCCTGGGGATCAACTTTACAAGGCCGGAAGCACAACAAATTTTATGGCCTTATCAAGGGGCAACACAGTTCGCGTCAGGCTAGGGGAGGGTAGCAAAGATAGTTTATTGACAGAACTCGGACTGGATCAATATGCCCTGACTCAAACTTGGGATGTTGACAATGAAAATGCAGCGGTTGGCCGCGTTGGGTTCACAACGATTGCCAACGGTGGTAACGTTGTTCTTAATGATCAGATTATTACAATCCCAACAGGTTCAACCCTTAACCAAGTTGTTGATGCCTTCAACAAACAGTCTCCATTTACTGGGGTTATAGCTTCAATTGGCAGCAACGCAGTGCTTAAGCTTTCACCAAGAAATGGCAAAAGCTTTAATTTTACTTCAGCATTTGTTGATCTCAACCAAACCTATGGATCTACATTCAGCCATGGTATATTTCTAAGGGAATATAAAGCCAATGGCGATCTCACTGGTGCCATGCTAACTGGCAGCAACAATGGTATTGCCCGCTGGACAGACCTGAAAAACAATGCGCTTCAAATTGGATTGGTCATCCACGATATTGACGTTAGCAGTGTGCCACTGGTTGAGGTGATTCCCGTGGGCAAGCCGGGGGCAGGAAGACTAGGCTTTGTTACCTTAAACAAAATTTCTGGCGAAAAAGGATACATTTTTGATACCGCATTACTAACAGCGGATTCAGTGCTGGTCAAGTCTGGATCAGCCTTCATGATTGATTTGGCCAACAACTGGCGAGGAGCCACGAGGCCTGCAGGTGAAAGCCAATTTAATGCAAATGGAGATCTTAAGGATGCTTCGGTGCTAAATCTTCATACAGTAGGTGGAGATGGCCGCGCCAATGAAAATCTTGGACTTACTAGTCTTCACCAAATCTTTGCAAATGCACACAACGCTATTCTGGAACAATTAGAGGTCAACATTAGCGAATACCAGAAGCTAAATCGTGGCTTCACCATGTCTGGTGAAGAAAAACTCGAGGCTGCCAAGCTGGTTACTGAACAGTTTTATCAGCACCATGTCTTTCAAGAATACGCACGTCGCATCACCCCCGATCTAGGAGCCTTCGCTGGGGTAAGTGCAGGTTTTAATCCTTCGATACTTGCTGAATTTGCTAGTTCGACCTTCCGCTTTGGCCACTCCCAGTTGAGTGAAACATTGGCCATGGCTAATATTAACCCAGAGACCGGAATTGCTTTGACAGAAGGCAAGAAAGATATCCCGCTGCTGCAAGCCTTTCTAGCTCCTCAGTTGTATACAGATAAATCAGCGGCTGAGATTGTGGCAGGTACGTCGAACCAGGTTGGCAATTTAACTGATGAATATGTTACCAATACCTTAAGAAATGCACTTGTTGGCCTTCCCCTTGATCTTGCTGCCCTCAACATCGGCAGAGGTCAGGATAGCGGCATTTCCTCTCTGAACCAGGCACGGCAGGAGATGCAAGCCTTTCTACGCAATATCCGGCTTACACCTGGGACAACCGCCACGAATCAAACCAACAACGGAATTGATGCTCGTTTGGCCGCCCAGGAAGCCAATCTGCGTCCCTATGGGAGTTGGCGAGATTTTGGCAACCACCTGCTACACTCCGACTCCCTGAAGGGATTCATCATGGCTTACTCCCGTGATGCCATCCTAAGCAGCTACTCAAACAATACGAATCTCAATTACTGGAATAACTTACAAGCCAGCAACAATACGGGCGATGCTTCCATCTATGCGGCTGCCTTATCCAGCGCGGCCGATGCGGCGATTCTAGATAACAACTTCATGGGCAATGCCTGGACCGGAACCAGCGTTAACGCCCTAGATCCGAATTACCAGGGAACTTCAGGAAATCAGGATTTCCAAAAGATCTCCCTTTGGATTGGCGGACTAGCGGAGGCCAGGGTTCCCGGCGGTATGCTTGGACCGACCCATAATTTCATCTACTCTTATCAAATGCAGCAGCTAGAGCGAGGCGATGAAAACTACTACCTGAGCAAACTTGGTGGTACTGACTTGCTGGCCTCGATTCAAGGCAAAGTTTTGGCCGATCTCGTCATGGAATCCACTGGCGTTCGCCACCTGTATCACAAAATCTTTGCCGTCAACGATGCCGACTATGAACTGGACAGTGAATCCAACCTTGAATTCAACAGCAATGCCGCGCTGTCGGCGGCAACAAAAACAGTCACCGATATCTTTGGAGTCAGCCAGACCGTAGGACTTGCAGGCTATGTCAATGACGTGTTCATAGGCAATGGCGGTAATTACTTGGATGCCCGCGGTGAGTTAAATCCCAATGGAATCGGTAATGCTAGTGAGATGTTTGGTGGCACTGATGATGCTGACACCATTAAGGGTCTCGGTGGCGATGACTGCATCTGGGGTGATGGCGGCAACGACATCGCCTACGGCGGCACTGGCAATGACTTCATTGATGGCGGCACTGGCAATGACAATATCTTTGGTGAAGCCGGCAATGACCTTCTTCGGGGTGGCGATGGGAACGATTCTATGTTTGGTGGAAGTGAAAACGATGATATGTATGGGGGAGAAGGCAATGACAAGATATTTGGCGAGACTGGCTCTGATGATATAAATGGCCAAGGTGGCAATGATCAGCTTTTTGGTGGGGACGACGTTGATACGCTCAAAGGCGGAGTGGGCAATGATAAGCTCTACGGTGAAGCAGGATCTGATGTACTGACGGGTGGAATGGGCAATGACAGCTTCTACTTCGGTCAGCCACTTGCAACAACTGGTATTGATAGAATCACTGATTTCTCGCCTAACCTTGACAAGCTGGTTCTCAGCAGTGTCATCTACTCTTCGCTTTCGACTAATGGGATCAGGGTCAATCAATTTGAATCTATTGCTGGTTCAAGCACGGCCAATGTTATTGCGGAGGCCACAAGGAGCAGTACCAGAATTGTCTATAACAGCAACAATGGATCACTCTCGTACGATATAGATGGCGCTGGCACGTCCCCAGGTGTACAAATCGCCACACTCAGCAAGTTCAACGCCTATTTTCCTTCCGACGTGCTCTCGGCCCAGGCTCTTTTTCCCATTTTAACCGCATCCGATTTCATCATCATCGGCTGATGGTTCATTGCACACTCACTTCGGACATTCTATGGGAGCTGAACTTGACGTGAAACTGAGATAGGTGTAAAAAGCTGCAAGATGGACTGAAAACCTTTGTCCTATATAGTTTTGATACTTTGATGCATTAGTGCAAAAAAAGCCGTGTTCGCTAGGGAGAAATCAGGAGTTTTGAGGTCATCTTGCAGTAAAAAACACATATCTCGGCTCAATGCCTATTAAATTAATAGAGATAAGAATTACCTGATATCGAAGACAATCATCTGGTAAAAGATTCAGTATAAAATCTCTATCTTGAGTCCAATTATAAATGTCCTTTTTCTGGTCAAATTCTACTAAATGAATACACTGAAAACATTGAAATATCCAATGTAAGGTGGGGCGTTCAGTACAAATCCTAATCCGTTCAATATCAGGTTATAAATCAAGCAATTCTTGCTAAGTTAGAGGAAGTATTTACCCGTGTTTGCGAGAAAAGAAAATGTGAATTATTGGAATTCAATGGAGAAGAAAACCACGTTCATTTATTGGTAGATGCTCATCCAGATAACAAGTCATTTTTGGCAGGCCTTTCGGCCTGCACCACAAGAGATTTTGGGATATTTTCTGATTTATAAGTCCCTAAAACCTAGAAGAAAGTTGAGTTTAAAATCTTTCCGTATCTTGAGGACTTCCCACAGCCCCCGGTTGAGATAAAAAGAAATTTTGAGCCGATTCATTTTGATAAATACATCTAATATCTGGCTTTTCACTATTTAAGTCACCCGTAAAGCCAAAGGTATTGAGACGGTTTTTACATTCTCGCACCTGATCTGATGTTACAAGTTTTTTGTTTTCTAAAATTGCCCAGTTATTTTGACGAATTACACATCCAGGGCGGATATTCGGCTGGGCAACATAGACATTAAAGGGATTAAGAGTTACAAATAATCTAGCATCCATTACCATTGCACTAGCTCCATACTGGACGCAAATTTCAGGATTTGGTGCTCTAGTATCAATGAACTCACGGGAAGCCACATTTGATGAACTCAATGTAGTTGTAGAACTAAATGCAATCCCAATTCCAATTCCCAAAATCAGCACCCCTCCAAAAATGGCAATGCTTGCGAAGTTAAAGATAGGGGATTGGAAAATAGAGGCTTTAGGGGTATTAGTTGGTTTAGTAGTGGAAGATTTACGTCTCATTTTCGCTTTCTTACCTTCATGCCAAGAGTGGTTTTTTAATTTCTCTTTTATTCAGTATGCCGAGTCTTGAGGATAATTATCCGCCATTTTTAGTTTTCAAGACAATCTAAAATAAAAAAAAGCCCGCACTAGCGGACTTCATTGATTTCAATAATTTATGGATTACTTGACATTTTGATTATTTGAGGTGTAATAAACCTTACTACCTGTATCGGGAACAAAATGACAACCAATAGCAGAATTCCATAAGGACTTCCAAATTGGTTCTTTTGATTCGTGGAAATACTCACCCATTATCGGTTTAATTGCCTTAGTTGCTTTTAACAAATTGTAATGAGGCATATTCAGGAAAATGTGGTGAGCAACATGAGTACCGATATCATGATGAATGTGGTTAAAAATTCCATAATCTCGGTCAATGCTAGAAATTGCCCCTTTGAGGAAACTCCATTCTTCTCCACGATACCAAGGAAGTCCCGGTTCAGTGTGGTGCAAGAAAGTCACCAAATCTAACCAAATAATAAAGACAATATATGGTCCAGCATAGTATTTTAACAACCACATCCAACCGCACTGATAGGTAAAAAATCCTAGCAATCCTACCATACCTATCCACAGTGTGGTACTAGTTATAATGTCCCATTTTTCTGAAGGTTTAAACAGTGGGCTACTGGGTGAAAAGTGAGAACCTTCTTTACCAGGAGAACGCTTGAATAAATACACTGGATAAGCCAATAAGAACAAATAAAAGCGCCCGATTTTTTGCGCTACGGGCATCTCATTGTACTCAGATTCAGAGACAGGATACCAGCTTTCATCATTTTCCAAGCTGCCTGTATTTTTGTGGTGAGTTCTGTGGCTAATTCTCCAACCATGATAAGGAACGAGAATAAAAGTATGGGTAATATGACCAATTAAATCATTCAACCATTTATGCTTAGAAAAAGATTGGTGTCCGCAGTCGTGGCCAACTACAAATAAAGCCCAAAACATTGTTCCTTGCATGACCCAGAAAACTGGCCAAAAGTACCAAGAATCTAGATAATTGGCCACTGCATACAGCAGTCCCACAATCAGAACGTCACGAAAGAAATAATAGAGTGATTTCGTTACACTGGGTTGAAAACATTCAGCGGGAATAGCAGCTTTTAAATCTTGAAGAGTAAACGGTAATTTTTCTTGACCTTCAGAAGATTCACCACTAGGGGCTTGATTGAAATGAATTGTATCTAATTGCACTGGGTTGGTTGATTAAGTTAAAAACTAATTGTGAGGTAATATTTAGTTACCTCTGGAATTTAGACTGGGGGATATTGGCAATTTAACTAAACATTGTCAAATTTGGTTAATTGCCAAACTAGAATAATTAGTAATTTAATTCCTGATTATTTAGCCGCCCGATATGCTTCAAAAGTAGTATAACCAATATCAGTTTTATAAAGTTGACATTGATTAGTAATTTCCTTCATCAAATCCCAAGAGAATTTATATTCATCATGGAGATAAGGACCCCAATTCTCTTTGATGCTACTATAAGCCAACCGCAAATTATAGGAAGGAATAGCAGTAGAAATATGATGGGGAACATGAACATTAATATCATGACAAAGGATTTCCACCCAGCGAGGATAATCACAATGAATCGTGCCAAATAGCTGTGCTAAAGCTTCATTCCATTTATCAGCAGTTCTAAAAGGAACATCTGGCAAAGTGTGGTGAACAATGGTGAAGGTACTCATCCAGAAATGGTAAACTATCCAGGGAATAAACCAGAATTTAATAAAGCCCCAAACACCAGTTGTAATAATTAAAGCTGGGAAAACAATAGCTGCAAAAGCAACTACTACGGCCACAGATAGTTTAACACCAGCTTGTTCTTTTTTCTGGAAATTGCGCCAATCAAAGTGCACAACAGCCCAATGTCCAATCGAACCTACCCACCAAAGACGTTGACGCATGAACAACTCAAAGGCAGACTGTCTATTTTTAGACCAACTTGCAAAAACTTCTGTTCTAATAGGATGCCAAGCGTTATCTTCATCTAGCTTGTTAGTATGTTTATGGTGATGATTATGTTTAATCCGCCAACTATGAAACGGGTAAATTAAGAACATCATGAAGAAATGTCCTACCAAATCATTTACCCAACGACGTTTTGCAAATGAACGATGACCACAATCATGGCCAATGACAAAAAAACCTGTTAAAGCAGTTCCTGTAAAAATCCAAGCTAGGGGTAGAAGAAACCAAGGGGAAATGGCTATAAAATAATAGCCTAGTGCGGCCATAGATAAACTGAGAATTACAGTTGTCCATGCTTTGCGGCTATTTTTTTGAAAGCATTCCTTGGGCAGACTTTTGATAATATGTTTTAGTTGGAATTGGTCTTTACCTAGGTCTGTGGAGACCGCTACTTCCTGACTTTTGATGATCGATGTAGTCATGAATACCTGAAAAACAACAGACAGCAATGCAAGGTTACTAAAAAAAGTAATTTCCTGCAAAGTTTTGTAACATTAATTTCTGAGATTATAGCAAGTTAACAACAACTTAGGATAGTTAGTCAGCAATTAAAAAAAATAAATTTAAAATTGCTGCATTTACACATAAAAAGTCAATAGTTTCCAGCCGAAGATTCAGCATCAAACTATTGACTTTAGGCATAAAATCTGTATTATGCCTTTTTCTCTGCCAGTTTCACATTGGTAGCTAGACCTAATAATTGTAATAACTGAATTGTCATCCAAGTCATATCAATTTCCCACCACTCCAAACCATGACGGGCAGAGTATTGAAAAGCATGATGATTATTATGCCAACCTTCCCCAAATACGAGAATAGCAACCCACCAACAATTAGTTGATCTGTCACCGGAATCATAAGTGCGGTATCCGAATTTATGGGTAGCACTATTTACCAACCAAGTACAGTGATAAACCCAGATAATAATGCGGACAAAAATTCCCCAGACGACCATTGGCCAACCGCCGAAGAAGTATAAAACCAAGCCCAAAGCAATTTGTAAGAAAATGAAATTTTTCTGTAAAAACTGATAAACTGGGTCATCAATAATGTCTTTAGTAAAGCGAGGAACTTGATCGTGAGCAGGAGCGAAATGAATCATCCAACCCATGTGACTCCACCAGAAACCTTGATTTGAATCATGGGGGTCAGATTCAGTATCAGAATGCAAGTGGTGAATCCGATGTGTCCCCACCCATTCAATTGGACCGCCCTCACAAGATAGTGTCCCAAAAATTACCAAGATATACTCTAGCCATTTGGGTGTTTGAAAACTACGGTGAGTGACAAGACGGTGATATCCCAAAGTAATACCTAAACCTCCAGTCACCCAGTAAAGCAATAAAGCAACACCTACTGCCCTCCAGCTAAAATTGCTAGGAATCAAGGCAAAGAGAGCGCCGACGTGCAATGCAACGAAAAATAGGGTATTAACCCAGTTAATGTGAGGTTTAGAAGTAGCAATTGTCATGCAGTAACCTGAATAGAAATTGTTCAGCCCAGTCTGCGCGATCCTAAAATCCGCATATCTATTTTATGTTTTTGAATGAGGAAATGATGAACAGCTTTGAAAGGCTGCGGGAAGCAGAGCAGACACTATTAGAAATTTTTTCTGGAATTGACGCGCAGGTCAAGCATAATCTTAAACGAGTATTAGATGCCTTTCGTCATCAGCGAGTAGGCGCGCACCATTTTGCAGGTGTAAGTGGCTACGGACACGACGATCTGGGGCGAGAAACCTTAGATCAAGTTTTTGCCCAGGTGATGGGTGCTGAAGCTGCGGTGGTGCGAGTGCAGTTTGTTTCGGGAACTCATGCGATCGCTTGTGCGCTGTATGGTGTACTTCGTCCTGGGGATGAAATGTTAGCAGTAGTCGGTTCTCCCTACGATACTTTAGAAGAGGTGATTGGCTTGAGAGGACAAGGCCAAGGTTCTCTTCTTGATTTTGGCATAAAATACCGCCAATTGGAATTAACTGATCAAGGAAAAATAGATTGGCAAAAATTAAGCACTAGCATTACTGACAACACAAGATTAGTATTGATTCAACGTTCCTGCGGATACTCATGGCGGCCAAGCCTTTCCATAGCCGACATAGGAAAAATTGTGTATATAGTCAAACAACAAAATCCGCACACCGTTTGTTTTGTAGATAACTGCTATGGTGAATTCATAGAAACCCAAGAACCAACCCATGTTGGTGCGGACCTCATAGCTGGGTCACTGATTAAAAATCCTGGGGGTACAGTTGTCAGTGCAGGTGGTTATATAGCTGGCCGCGCCGACCTAGTAGAAGCAGCCGCTTGTAGACTGACAGCCCCCGGTATTGGTAGCAAAGGCGGAGCGACCTTTGATCAAAACCGCTTGTTATTCCAAGGATTATTTTTAGCCCCGCAAATGGTAGGGGAAGCCATGAAAGGAACATACCTGACAGGTTATGTATTTGACAAATTGGGATATCCAGTCAACCCCCCACCATTAGCTCCCAGAGGAGACGTAATTCAAGCCATTAAACTCGGTTCAGCCGAAAAACTAATCGCCTTCTGTAAAGCCATACAGCAGCATTCGCCCATAGGATCTTATCTTAACCCCATACCCGACGATATGCCAGGCTACGAAAGCCAAGTAGTCATGGCTGGAGGGACATTTATCGAAGGGAGTACCTTAGAACTATCGGCAGATGGACCATTGCGTGAGCCTTATGTAGTTTATTGCCAAGGGGGTACACATTGGACTCATGTATCTATTGCTTTACAAGCGGCTATTGAGGCTGTGGGGGAGATATAATGTAAGATTTAGTTCACGCAGAGACGCTCCAGGCACAGAGAGTATGATTGAGAATGAGATTTCGGGAGTTATTGTTGATGTGGCTTACAAGGTTCACACTAGTTTGGGACCTGGTTTGTTTGAGTCGGTTTATGAGACGGTGATGGATGTTGAGTTAAGGCGACGCAAGTTAGAAGTGAAAAGACAGGTAATTATTCCGATTATCTATGAAGGTGTGGTTTTGGAGGAGGGTTTCCGGGCTGATTTGATAGTTGAAGACAAGGTGATTGTCGAACTCAAATCAGTGGAAACAATTCATCCTGTTCACAAAAAGCAGATATTAACCTATCTACGCCTTGCTAATAAAAAAGTCGGACTACTAATCAACTTTAACGTCCCACTGATCAAAGACGGCATCACACGAGTAGTCAACGGCCTCTGAAAACTCTCTGTGTCTCTGCGCCTCTGCGTGAGCCATCATTCCGGTAACTTATACTGCTCCACTATCCGCTTCGCAAACTCCGGTACATGAGCTTCTAATTTCTCTCCATGATTCCGCTTCACATACAAATAATTTCTCGCAAAGTGGGAATCTATGGAAAATCTCGCATATTCTAGTCCTTTTGGTCCAATTTTATCTATAACTACTCCCATTAATTTCGCTGCCCACATGGGTAATGTAACTGCTTGGTCATAAGCTGGTATGCTTTGCTGTACTGCTGGTTTTCGGTTTCCTTGGGATATGACGGGTTGGGTATCCAATTGGTTTTTAACTAGTTCTAACATTTCTTTGCCTGTATCATTTCTGACTACTATCCATTGCCATTTATAAGGTGCACCCATATATCCGACAACGATATCAGCGAGGGAGTTGACATAATCAAAGCAACTCATACATGATGGGGCGAAGATGTCTTTGAGGACGTTGGTTTTTAAGCCGAAGAAGGGGACTGTTTCTTCTGAACCGTCTTCGTGTTTGAAGTGAACCCGGAAGTCTTGCATAAATTCATAACTGACAACTGTTTGCGGGGAACGGCTGGTGGTTTCTAGGAATTTTTGCAGTCCAGCGCGGGTAACGTTATCTACGCAGGGTGTTCCCAGTACATAGAGTTTTTCCAGGCCGAGTTTTTTCTCGACGGCGCGTAATGCTTGGATTTGACAACCTACTCCAATGACTAATAACCGTTTCATTCCCGATTTTTCTATCTGTTCTAATACGGACAAGTTGGGGGATAAAGTGGGTTTATTAACTTTAGCGGCTAGTATTTCTTCTGGAGTGCGGGCTATTATGGGCATGGGTTGAAAGCGGTCTTCTTTGCTGTTTTGGACACAAACTACGCCTTCAACTAAGCCACGATTGAGCATTTCTATGGCTATACTGCTTACTATTCCTGTCCATTGTGCGCCTTCAATGGGTTGTTGTTTTCTGGCGGACATCATTTCTTGGTGTACACCAAAGTAGAGTTCGTTTTCGTCTTCTAGGTTGCGGGGGCGGTTATGGGTGGTGGTTTCTAGTTCGTCTATTCTTTGGGTAATAAAGGCGCACGCTTCTTTGACGTAGTGGATGTAGTAAGTGTCGCATAGTCCGCATTCGCTACAGAGTTCTTTGGCGGGACGCACGCTTCCGGGTTTGAGGGCTTTGGCTTTTTTGTGGGATTCTATGGATGTCATCTATTTTGTTTATTTTTACTAAATATGGCTTTTATTACCTTACCGTTTGGGGATGTTAAGTTGGCGGTTTAAGGTGAATAAGAGTTTTGTTTCACGCATAGACGCTTCCGGCGTAAAGAAGAGGGCGGAGTGTGGCGAAGCCATAACCCAACAAAGCAGGAAATGGACAAGTTATTGTTATGTTTAATGATTTGGAATCTAGACTGTCCTATGTCTCTTTTGACCGAGTTACGACCCCGGCGTAAAGAAATTAATTTTATCTTCTAAGACAGCCTCCTAAATGTAATAATTTTGGGAGGTTCTGTCATATAAATGAATTTAACTCTTCTGATATAAATATTATAATTTGCCTAGGACTTACAAATTTTATCTTTGAGGCGATAACGTCTTATATTCAACTATCAACACCCTC
>B570J13885_100108_pt1 | contig 12816 bp, 12 predicted proteins | sample LakMenEpi21Jul08_FD_13885 | JGI IMG/M metagenome (IMG submission 13885)
GAAACTAACGCCCCGGTAATATTCCGATTAATGTATAAATTCCCAACTTCAAATTCTGCTTGCGCTTGTTCAATGTGGGAAGGAGTACGGGAATATAGTCCACCTGTTAAAGCGTAATTTGTGCCATTGGCAACTTCTATTGCTTCTTGAAAATCTTTAACTCTAATTACCGCTAAAACAGGTCCAAATATTTCCTGTTGTGCTATGACTCCATTTGCGGGTACTTCTGAAAAGATCACAGGTCCGATAAAATATCCTTGGGTGGGTGCGGGTAACTCTAAAGCTAATTTAGCTTCTTTTTTGCCTTCTTCAATATATTCTAAAATGCGAGCTTGGGCATTAGCGTCAATTACCGGACCTACTTGGGTACTGGGTAATTCCGCTTCTCCAATATTTAAAGATTTTGTCGCTTCTACCAACCTTTCTACAAAAGCATCATAAATAGGTTCAAGCACAATTACCCGTGAACAAGCAGAACATTTTTGTCCACTATAACCGAAAGCAGATTGCACAACGCCGACAACAGCTTGGTCTAAATCAGCACTTTCATCAACAATGATGGCATTTTTGCCTCCCATTTCTGCAATTACCTTTTTAAGGTGCTTTTGACCAGGTTTCAAGATTGCAGCTTCTGCGTAAATTCTACAGCCTACTTCCTGAGAACCAGTAAAAGCAATAACATGAGTATCAGGATGATTTACCAAATAAGCACCGACTTGAGAACCCTTACCAGGGACGTATTGAAAAACACCCTTTGGTATTCCAGCTTCTATTAATATTTCTGTAAATTTTGCAGTAATTACAGAAGAAGTTTCCGCAGGTTTGAGTAGAGTACAATTTCCTGAAACTAAAGCTGCAACAGTCATACCGCAAGCAATAGCCAAAGGAAAATTCCAGGGAGAAATGACAATAGCGATACCTTTCGGCTGATAAATATAACGATTGGTTTCACCAACAACATCATAAATTATACCTTTATCCAGCCTTTCCATTTCCTCAGCGTAATAAAAACAAAAATCAATTGCTTCCGAAACTTCCGCGTCAGCTTCCTTAACGGGTTTTCCTACTTCCAAAACTATCCAAGCGGAAAGTTCGGCGCGTCTTTGTTCCATTAACGTCCCAGCTTGACGCAAAATATCAGCACGTTGTTTGACTGGAGTTTTCTTCCAAGCTGGAAAAGCAGCTTTAGCAAATTTCATTGCTTCCTCAGCTTGTTCAATGCTAAGTAAACCTACCTTACCAACAACCTGATTAAAATTAGAAGGGTTAAGAGAGTCTACAAAAGTTGAAGTATTCACATATTCCCCATTCAGCAAAGGTAAATAAGTCTTACCCAACTGCTGACGGACATTTTCAAAAGCCAAACTCGACCTATTCCTTCTCTCCTCCTCCGCAAAATCCGTATCCGCAACACCAACAAAACCTTCCTTCTCTTCTTTGCTCCTTTGCGCCTTTGCGCGAAACATATCTATAATTGGAGGTGCTAGTAATTCTTCAACCGGACGATTTTCCAGATTTTGCCGTAAAAAGGAACTATTTGCGGTATTTTCCAACAAACGACGAATTAAATAAGCCATTCCCGGTAATAAGTCACCGTAGGGACAATAGACGCGGACGCGATAACCCTTATCTACCAAGGCTTTGGCTATTTTATCACCCATGCCGTACAGAACTTGCATTTCAAAACGACGACGGGGAACTTGAAGATTTTCCGCAATAGCTATGGCGCGAGATTGCGATCGCACATTATGACTACCTATGGCAGAATAGACATACTGATGATTTTCTAGCAATAACTGGGTAATAGCTTCAAAATTGGCATCTGTGGCGACTTTATCATTATAAACTGGTTGCGGCCAATGTTTTTGAGCGGCTTTGATGGTTTCCTGGTCCCAATACGCACCTTTAACCAAGCGAATAGTAAGAGGATAACCCCGTTGTTTTAACCAAGCAATGATATCTCTAGCGTCCTGTTCACTGTCACGCAGATATGCTTGAATGGTCATACCAATATCGGTACGTTGACAAAATTCCGCTTCTAGTAAAAGTTTTTTGAGAATGGTGAAAGTAATATCTTTATAGGCGTATTGTTCCATATCAAAATGGACTGCTGTACCTAATTCCTTGGCATGACGGAGTAAAGTCCGAATATGTTCGCTTACTTTCGCTTCACTACCTTCAGCATCTAAAGGGTCAAATTGGGAATAAAACGCCGTTAATTTGACGGAAACCTGGACTTTAGGGATATTTTCGCCGTCTGCTTCGTCAATAGCTGGAATTTTCGCCCAATTTCGTGACGCTTCCACCAATTGCTGCATCAATTCCAAGTATCTTTCTAAATAAGATTGTGCCTCTATTTCCGTAATTACCGCTTCACCAAGTAAGTCAATAGTGAAAGCCATTTTCTCTTTTCGCAGTCTCTCAACGGTTTTGATGACTTGCTTAATATTTTCCCCAGAAATATATTTATGTGCTAAAGTTTGCACAGCAGTTCCCACTGTTGTCGCTGCTACCTGTGCGGGCATAGAATCCGGGTTAGCAAAGTTTAAAATCGCTTTTAAAGCCGTCGGTAATTCTACTGATTCATCTCCCAAATATTCTTGTAAATGGGAGGCAATTTCTGATTTACTATGTAAAGCGGGTAAAGTATCTATGAACCGAAATAATTGTACTCTTAAGCCGGGGTTACTCATAGCCCAGTCGAGTAATTTATCATCCCAGCGCATTTGGTCGCGTAAAGCACCTAAAAATGAGCGATTTTCTTGGGTAGCAGCGAGAACCTGTTTAGCAATTTCCTGGGTTTTCGCTTCATAAGTGCTGTTTTCTACTTGTAATATCATAAAATTTGTTAGTTGTTAGTAGTTATTTGTCAGTTCCCAAGCTGGATTTTTTTGAGTAATGTTGAATGATTGTGTAAAAATGAACTAAGGTGTTGTTTTTAACGTAGCAAGCACCATTTTATGAACCTTCCTAGTGATTTTGAATGTGATTTCATTGAATATTTGGAAAACTGGACTTTAGTACCTTTGGAAATAGGTATAGTCTGCTTAGGAGGTTGTACAAAAAGACCGACAAATACACAATTACAAGTATGATGCAAAAAAGCAAATAGTCGCAATGGGGAAATTCTAGCAGATAATTTATATTTTTAACCAAGATAACCCAAGATTAAGGCCACCCAACCAATAATACTACCACCTAAAATTAGGTACATGGCATTAATGCGGTAGAAAAGCACTAAAATTGCGGAAATCACAGAAATTCCTAAACCTAAAAAATCTAGATCATGGGTTTTTGGTAATATTAAAGTAGCCATTCCTAATTGCATTGTAGTTAACACCATTAATGCTAAAGCACTAACATTTACAGCATCTAAAAAAGGTCTTGTCCAAGATGATTTGCGAATAGGATTCATGAGAGGATTTAAAGCAGCTACAAATAAAAATGAAGGGAGAAAAATTCCTATAGTTGCTACAGTTGCTCCGGGAAATCCAGCAATTATATAACCAATAAATGTCGCGGTAGAAAGCACTGGACCCGGTGTAAATTGTCCGATAGCAATACTATCTAATAATTGTTGTTGTGTTAACCAACCATATTCTTCTACGAGTCCTTTTTGTAAAAAGGCTATTAGTAAATAACCACCTCCAAAAAGGATACTACCAACTTTTAAAAAGAATAAACCCAATTTCCATAAAGGTACAGATATATGACTATTTATAGCTGTACTCATTGTGGTTATTTGTAAAAATGTTTCTGTGGTTAAACCCAGAATAATTAAGTTAGTTTGATTACTACTGCTTAACCAAATCATTCCTAATATTCCTCCTAGTAATAAAGCTACAACTTCGTTGACTTTAGCAAACCAAGTTATTAACCCAACTACTATAGAAATTATCAATAATTTTCTAGTTTTTACCGCTTTTTTTCCCAAACCCCAAATCGCATTAATAATAATTGCTAAAACAACAGGTTTAATCCCATAAAGTAAAGGTAAAACTTGAGGTAAAGTCCCATAATTGACATATAGCCAAGCAAATAAACCCGTAATTAAAACCGCAGGTAAAATAAAACAAACTCCAGCAATAATTAATTCCTAACCACCCTGCATAAATGTATCCTATATGAATGGCTATTTCTGTGGAATTTGGACCAGGAATTAAGTTAGTTACACCCAATAAATCTAAAAAATGTTCTTGTGTCAACCATTGACGACGTTTAACTACTTCATCTTCTATCATAGCAATATGTGCAACTGGTCCACCAAAACCAATAATACCTAATTTGAGAAATAGTTTTGCAATTTCGGTTAAGCGATTTAATGATGATTTATTCATGGTTTCTGACTAAGAATTAAGAATAATTAAACACAGATGAACGCAGATTAACGCAGATAAAGATGGATGAATTTTAGGATTTTGATAAGGGATAGATTCATTATTTATTTTTTATTAAGGTAGCAATATTTCTGCTTTACAGCTAGATCTGGATAATCACTAAATACACCATTTACTCCTAAATTTAAAAATATTTCATATTCTCTTTGTGGATTTCCTTGTAAGTCTAAAGGTAGGAAAACATCTTCATTTCTAAATGTCCAAGTATGAACTTGTAAATTAGCTGCATGAGCATCTATAATTAAAGATGTCGGTGATAATAATTTACCATGACTATCTCTAGGAATCAATAAGTTTTTATGTACACCTATTGCTTGAGCATATTCTGCAATTTCTCTCAAACCTTTTTGAGTTAATAAATCTTGATATGTGCGAGAATCATGATTAATGATAAAATCGTAGGGTTTACCAAGATCATTAATTAATTGCACTAATGGTAAATCTGTTTTCTGCGATAATTCTTTGAGATTGCTAACTTCAAATGATTGAATAAATACAGGTAAATTAATCCCCTGCAAATTCCATAATAAAGCTTCCTCTAATGGTAAACCAAGCACCTGAAAATAACTGGGATGTTTAGTTTCTGGATAAATGCCAATATTGCGAGCAATTTTTTGACTTTTATGCTTGACTAAATCAATGATTTCTGCAAAAGTGGGAATAGTAAATATATTGTCATAAACTGTATTTTGAGGACGAAGTTCAGGAATACGTTCTTTTGCTGTTAAAGTTTTGATTTGTGCTATGGTAAGATCTTCTGTAAACCAACCAATTTTAATTTCACCATCAATGATTTTCCTGGTTTTTAAATGAGCAAATTCTGGATGATTAGCAATATCCGTAGTTTCCGATATTTCATTTTCATGACGTGCAATTAAAATACCATCTTTAGTCATCACTAAATCGGGTTCAATATAATCAGCACCTAAATCAATTGCTAACTCATAACCTGCTAAAGTATGTTCAGGACGGTAGCCACTTGCACCACGATGAGCGATAATAATAGGAGACTGACTTGTAAAGGTTTGAATCATGGATACTTGTTACTTTTCTTATAATTAAAATCCCACCGTTATTATTTTTTGTTATAAAACTGATGATGTCAACTCAACCTCAAGTAAAACGCATAGAAGAATTACGGCGCTTATTACAACAAGCTAGTTATGCCTATTATGTACTAGACGCGCCAACAATGGAAGATACAGTTTATGATCGGCTGTATCGGGAATTGCAAGAACTAGAAACGAAAAATCCAGAATTAATTACCCATGATAGTCCAACTCAGCGCATTGGTGAGCGTCCCGCCACCCATTTTACCTCAATCCGTCATAATATTCCCCTGTATAGTCTGGAAAATGCCTTTAATATTGAAGAATTGCAAAATTGGGATCAACGTTGGCGACGACACTCATTAACTCAGTATAATAGCGGAGAAATAGAATATGTATCTGAGTTAAAAATTGATGGCGCTGCTTTAGCATTAACTTATGAAAATGGTCTTCTAACAAGGGGTGCAACCAGAGGAGATGGAGTAACAGGTGAGGATATTACCCAGAATGTGAGAACTATTCGCTCAATCCCCCTCCGTTTGAATTTTAACGACTTAGAAAATATTGCTAAAGTGGAAGTACGGGGAGAAGTGTTTTTACCTTTACAAGTATTCAAGGAAATTAACGAGAAAAGACAAAAAGCAGGTGAACAGGTATTTGCTAACCCGCGCAATGCCGTAGCTGGTACGCTCAGACAATTAGATTCCCGTATTGTTGCACAACGACAGTTAGATTTTTTCGCCTATACTTTACATATTACTGGCTTAGATGATTCTAGTATTGCCAATACCCAATGGCAAGCTTTGGAACTATTGCAAAAAATGGGTTTTCGAGTTGATACCAATCATAAACTCTGCCATTCTATTGCTGAAATTGCCGAATATTACCAATATTGGGATACAGAACGGCTCAACTCTCCCTATATGACGGATGGAGTTGTAGTTAAATTAAATACTTTTAGACTACAGGAACAACTGGGGTTTACACAGAAGTTTCCACGGTGGGCTATAGCTTTAAAATATCCCGCCGAAGAAGCCCCAACCCGTGTAGAAAAAATTACAGTCAATGTCGGCAGAACCGGCGCATTAACACCTTTAGCGGAAATGTTGCCCGTACAATTAGCGGGAACAACTGTTTCCCGTGCTACTTTACATAACAGCGATCGCATCGAACTATTAGATATCCGTATTGGTGACACAGTAATTGTACGCAAAGCAGGGGAAATCATTCCCGAAGTAGTCCGGGTAATTAAAGAACTGCGTCCTAGCGATACCCACCCCTTTATCATGCCTTCCCATTGTCCCGTCTGTGGACAACTAGTGGTTAGGGAAACTGGAGAAGCAGTTACTAGATGTGTAAATGCTTCCTGTCCCGCCATTCTTAAAGGTGAAATTGAACACTGGGTAAGTCGTGACGCTTTGGATATTAAAGGAGTTGGAGAAAAACTAGTGTATCAATTAGTAGACAAAAAATTAATACATTCCGTTGCTGATTTATACGAATTGACAAAAGAACAACTATGTGTATTGGAACGCATGGGAGAAAAATCAGCGGAAAAATTGATTAAAGCGATCGCCCAATCAAAAAATCAACCTTGGTCTAGAGTATTATATGGTTTAGGCATCCGTCACGTTGGTAGCGTCAACGCCCAACTATTAACAGAGAAGTTTACCACTGTTGAAGAATTAACAGCGGCCAGACAATCAGACATTGCGGGTGTTTATGGTATTGGTGCAGAAATCGCCCAATCAGTCTACCAATGGTTGCGGACTCCAGCCAATCAAAGCTTAATATCCCGTCTCCAGGGAATAGGGTTACAATTAGCAAATAGCGCCGAAGCTCAAGTAGTGGGCGAAATTAATCAAAAATTTGCTGGTAAAACCTTTGTAGTAACTGGCACATTACCAACTTTGAAAAGAGAAGAAGCAAAGGCCTTAATTCAAAAATCCGGCGGTAAAATCACGGAATCAGTTAGCAAAAAAACAGACTTTTTGGTTGTAGGAGCAGATGCCGGTTCTAAATTAGACAAAGCCCAGAATTTAGGCATTAGCCAATTGACAGAGGCGCAGTTATTGGCAATGCTGGCAGAATAGTTATAAACTCACATAAATTATTAAATTATGTTACATTTCCTATTGTGAAGATAAACTCACAAAGATGCTCAGGTCCTAAACACTTTTTTACTAAGAAACCATGAATTACCTAATTAATAAAACAGTTGGTATTGCCATAGCCGCAACTACCCTTCTGGTCAGCGTTCCTACTTTTGCCGAAACCGCAAACGCGCCTAAACCTCATACAATCCCTACTGCAAAGACAGCCAGTACAATTGTCGAAATTGCCAGCGCCAACAGTTCTTTGAAAACCCTAGTCACAGCTATCAAAGCCGCCGGCTTAGTCGAAACCCTTTCTGGTCAAGGACCATTCACTGTATTTGCACCTACAAACACAGCATTTAAAGCCTTACCAAAGGGAACTTTAGAAAAACTCCTCAAACCAGAAAATAAAGCCACCTTAGTCAAAATTTTGACTTATCATGTAGTTCCTGGGTCAGTTACTTCTAAGACCATCAAAGCTGGTGATGTCAAAACAGTTGAAGGTGCTTCAGTGAAGATTCAAGTTAAGAGAGGTCGAGTCACTATAGATAAAGCTAAAGTGACCAAAACAGATATTAAAGCCAGTAACGGCGTGATTCATTTAATTGATAAAGTGCTACTTCCTCCTGATGTCAAATTGTAGAATTTTTAGCAACTCAGATTCCTAAATTTTTTCAGAATTTGGGAATCTGATAGTTTTGAGTTTTGGGTTTTAATTCACCCCAGAACTCATTATTTTTACCGAGGTGGTAAATTTTTAAAGCGGTATTCAGTCCCAACTTTTAGCTGATTAGCATTATAGCGAGGAGTCATTAACAGAGAAGAATTATAGGGATTGGGTAGGTCAGGTGTGCGAATATACGGATCATTTGTTGCTTGTTGAGCAAGCGCGTCATGATAAAGCTTATTTACTGATTCTCCATCTTTAGCGATTTCATTGTCAGGAAAAGCAGCACCAAATTTACGCCCAATGCCAATTAACGAGCCTACTTGACGCTCTAAACTGGTATTTCCGTAAAAAGTAGAATCATAGCTAAAATAAGCTCTTTCAAAAGCATCATCTGTTGTTTGATAGTCAGGTGTTTCAGCTTTAGCGACTGAAGAAAGGACAAAACTAGTAGTAACAAGTACCAGTAAACAACTCAATGCTGGAAATTTTATACCCATTATGGTTAACTCCTCAATTTTTGGGTGCATCTTAATTTATGCTTAAGTGGTTGAACTTTGTTGAGTTTCAACTTTGGTGTAACACAACTTTTAATTGTTTGTAATGTCTGATTCCACTCAAACCCCTAGCAACCAAGACATTTGGGCTGCTACCACTGATTTAACTACTCTGCGTCAAAAGTTACTTGATTTATTTTGCCAGCTTGCGTATCAAGAAGGCGATTTTGTTCTTTCCTCTGGACAACGTAGTTCTTATTATATTAATGGTAAACAAGTTACACTTCATCCCCAAGGTGCTTTAGCTATAGGTAGGCTGGTGCTGCCAATGCTACCCGATGATACTCAGGCGGTAGCGGGTTTAACCTTGGGGGCTGGATCCGATTGTATCAGCCTTAAGTGTAGTTTCTGTGTATGAAAATAGACCGATACCAGCTTTGATTATTCGTAAAGAAACAAAGGGACATGGGACAATGGCTTATATTGAAGGTCCTAGTTTATCCCCAGGTGCAAAAGTTGTGGTTTTAGAAGATGTCGTGACAACTGGACAATCCGCACTCAAGGCTGTGGAACGCTTACAAGCGGCAGGTTATACGGTAGACCGGGTAATTTCCCTAATAGATAGATTACAAGGGGGTAGGGCGTTATATGAGTCCGCTGGGTTGGAATTTGAGGCTTTATTTACGATTCAGAATCTTCAGGAACGGTATCGAGAAATTAACTTATAACAGAAGTCGGAAATAGGACGCAACTGGAATCATCTAAAACTGGAGAAAGTTAATTAAACAGAAATACGGAAAGATTGACCAATAACTTGAAAATCTTCTGTTTGTTGATTTTTGAGTTTATCACGGATTTGAGTAAATTGGTGAAGAATGTCTGATTTATACAGCTTTCCGCCGCATTTTGCACAAACTTCTGCTTCTACCTGGATAATAGCTGTATGATTCCCTCCTTTTAACATTTTTTCAATTTGCTTAGTTTGTAACTTACCTTGACAAGTCGGACACGTTTGGTTTTTCATACTAATACATCTTAATGTGCTAATTAATCCAGTGTTGAGGCTGGTAACTATAAACAGGGGCTAAAATTGGATTGCTGCTGTTTTGATCATAGCCTCAAATTTTATGAATGGGTTGAGGGGCATATTTTCTCAGTGTGTTAAATTGAGGTGGATAGGGTGTATTATTGGGGTATTATTTCGATAATTTTGTCTTATATGTCAAATTGAAGAAAAATATCAAATAACTCAAATTCAGGTTTTACATCAAAAATATTAGGTGGTATTGATTCCATAGCTAAAATATCCTTAATTTTCTCAATATTCGTGATATATTGCTTAAATTATGAAAACAAAAACAAACCGCAAATATACGTAATTAGATTCCCAATTGAAGAAGTCGAGGGTCTATTCTATCTACAGCATTTCCCGGTGTTATGAGATAGGTATCCAGCGGTTAAGATGCCCGCACCACAAGAGTTTCATGATTCAAATTTGTACCTCATCTTCAGCGGAAAACGCTGTATGTTTGTTAAACGAACTCTTCCAACTGTTCCAACTTTAACCAGATATTTGGTGTTGGTACTTGTCCAAATTTCACCAAAGCATAATTACCCTTAATATCTACAATTTCCCCCTGAGTTTCAAACAAATAACTAGGGAAACGAGAATCACTAGCTTGAGCTTCCAGGCTATTTTCTAGCTTCTCCCGAATAGCTCGCACCATATTTCCTTTTTTCATGGCCATAAATTCCCCTTATTCCACAATAAACGCTTTTACTGAAAATTTTATCTTGTCCGCAGACACAAAGGCATAATTTTTCCTCAAAAAACATAACCGCTTACGTTTGTGGTCAGCGGTTCCGGAGAAAATTCTGATAAATCACTTCCCGGTGTTATGAGGTACATATATAGCGGACAAAGCGGGTAAGATGCCCGCACCACAAGAGTTTGATGATTTAATTTTGTACCTTATCAGTGTGGAAAACGCTGTATTATGTTATTATTGCTTAGTTCTTCCTTATCAGCTTCAGCATAACACATCCCGAAGCAATTGTCAACCCCCTAATTCTCATATCACCAGAAAAAGTTTTCCCACAATCTCATTTAAAATATCATAGCAATCTTCAATTAATTATGAAAAATAAAGAATATCCCCGACTTATCTAAGAAATCGGGGATCTAAATATATCATTTATCTATTCATTAATATTGCCATAAATCTTAAACCAAACTCCTCTTCAAAAACTCCTTTTTTGTAATCTAAACTCCACATTTCCAAAGCACATTCATCATCAATTAATGATGGAAATATGAACATCTTAAATTCCTTAAAATTGGGCAAATATTCACATTTAACATGAGAAATAGCACCTATTCGTCTTCTATCTAAAGCAACAGCTAACCTTAAAATAGCACTAAGTTGATTAACCATTTGCCGATGTTCCTTGTGAAGTAAATTGCGATAGTTCTCATGTTTTTTCTTCGGTGCAGATTTACGATGATAACGCGCTATGTTGGCAATAATTTCGATCTCTGTTTCATTATAACCAAGTAATTCCTCATTTCTAATCAAGTAGTATGAATGTTTATGGTGCGATGAATGGCTAACATAGTGACCACAATTATGTAAAATTGCCGCAGCCCATAATAACTTACGTTGATCTGTATTCCAATAGTGTAATTTTCCCTGAGTTTGGTCAAATATATTTAGCGCGAAAGCGGTAATACGCTCACTGTGTTCTAAGTTACTGTAGTATTTTTTGGCAGTTTTTAATACACTACGTTCTCTAACGGAAGTTTGAAACCGTAATCTGTTATCAATGAAGCCATGAGCCAGCATCCAGTCTACGATTATTCCTTCTCGAAGCGCTCGCTCACAAACTGTTAAGGATTCCACCCCTAACAAGGTCATGGCTTCCTGTAAAATTACTGCTCCTGCAAGTATCACTTCCGACCTTTTTTCCGGCATTCCTGGAATAGTAGCCCGTTCCACATTGGTCATCTTCCGTAAGCGAGTTACCCATATACGTAAATCTTGGAGGCTGAATTGATACCCATTCAGAGTAGAAGGAACAAGACCTAATTTTTCCCGAGCGTGAATAGTAGCAATGGTTTCTATAGTGCCAGATGTGCCGATTAACCGGGGAAATTCGCCGATTTTGAGTTTTTCTTGCACTTCTTCTACAGACCGCTCTAACATTCCCCTAGCGTAAGCCTGTAGGTACTTAAATTCAGTTTCGGTGATAGGATCAGAGTTGACCAGTTCTCCCGTTAAGCGGACTGCGCCAATTTTTGTACTGGTAAGACTCCGGGGTTCTTCACTGTCCCCTAAAATCAATTCTGTTGAACCACCACCAATGTCAATAATGATGTGTGGTTGGTGATTAAATTCCATCCCCGATAATACACCTAAATAGATGCGACGGGCTTCTTCTGGTCCAGAAATCAAGTCAACGCTTAAACCAAGTTCGGTTTCGATTTGGTGGAGAAATTCCTTACCATTGGGAGATTCACGGACGGCACTAGTAGCAACAGCGACAATACTATTTACTTCTAAGCTATGGGCAAGAGTTTTGAATCTGCCTAAACAAGCGATCGCTTTAAGCATCACTTCGGGTTTTAATTCACCAGTAATTAAATTGCGATCGCCTAATCGTACGGTTTCTTTTTCCCGCGCAATCATGGTAAAAGATGGTAAAGCGGCTTCAATTTTGACTATTACCATGTGTAAAGAATTTGTACCAATATCAATGGCTGCAATCATCTGGTTTTCCCGCACTGGTTGATTAAGTGGGTTTCTGTTGTCAACAGGGATTAAATTCAGCATCTGGATTATCGCTCGAAAGATAGACAAAAATACGGTCTTGAGGTCTCCCCATTTTCAAAATATATTAATTACATTGATGGAGACCATAAATTAGCTAACTGTTACAAATTTCACAAAAATTCTGTCCAATCCGTATTTTTAATTGTTAACTACAGAAAAAACTCAATCCCATTGGGAATATTAACCTAACGATGATCATGTTCTGATTTATTTTCAATATACCCGATTGTTAGTGGCTAATGAAATTATGGTGTAATCAAGGTATTATTTACAACTATTG
>B570J13885_100114_pt1 | contig 12463 bp, 8 predicted proteins | sample LakMenEpi21Jul08_FD_13885 | JGI IMG/M metagenome (IMG submission 13885)
TGGGCATCTTACCCACCAGACTTATCTAAATTAAATGCGGTATAGCTTAACACAATAGAACCAAAATGTGTATAAAATCCTTGAATTTGAGTTTGAGAAATGGTAAGTAGGTTAAGCTGTTACACACCTAAAATACTTAGATCTTGTGGGGTGGGCATCTTNCCCNCCAGANTTATCTAAATTAAATGCGGTATAGCTTAACACAATAGAANCAAAATGTGTATAAAATCCTTGAATTTGAGTTTGAGAAATGGTAAGTAGGTTAAGCTGTTACACACCTAAAATACTTAGATCTTGTGGGGTGGGCNTCTTNNCCNCCAGACTTATCTAAATTAAATGGGGNACAGCTTAACACAATAGAACCAAAATGTGTATAAAATCCTTGCAAACCTCTTTACTCTTGCCCTACTGCGGTTGCTTCATATACCTTTCCTGTCCTTGGGAATTATAAATAAATAAAGGAAGTCGAGCATTTTCACTAATGACTTTAAGAGCTTCCTGTAACTGTTGGAAATGATTTTGTACTTGTGGATTATTAGCTTGAAATAATCGGTCATACTGAGGAGTTAAACGAACATTAATTTTCTGACTCTCAATAGTAAAAGTACAAATCTTGATAGTATTAGTACAAGTTTTATTGAGTTGATAACGGACTTGATTTAAATCCCCATAGATTTGGAATTGTTCTTCTGCTTCTTTCAGAAATGCTGTATAGTTGTCAATCAAGGGTTTAGCTTCATTAAAATAGGAAGTATCTTGACCTACTTGTTTAGCACTTTGTATCGCTTGTTCCCAAGACTTGACAGCTTCTTTCCATTGACTTTGATTACCATAGATTTTAGCTTGACTAGCGGATTTAATCGCTTGTTGATATAATCTAGCTGATAATTGTTCTTTTTTAGTACGATTGCGTGCCTGAATTAATTTTGGTTGGTACTCTGCTAATAGCTTACGTGCATCCTCATTGCCTAAACTACCTATAGGGATAAATTTTAAAGTATTAATTACTATTTGTAAATCAAATTCTATCCTTTGCCATTCAGAAGCAGATTTAGCAGTAGTTTGACGTTTGATAGCTGCTTCCGCGCTAACTTTGGCATTAGCAATTTTTTGTAGCCATGCTTGTTCTTGAAGCAACTGCCGATTAATACTCTTTAAACTACTCTGATAGTTTGGCAAGTTTCTCTGTACCAATCCATAAAGGTCATGATCAGGCTTAACAGTTTCTAGTGATGTAATAGCCTCTAACAAGAGCTTTTGTCTATTGCGTAACTCATCCAAATTCTTAGGAAGAGCCTGACTGGTTTTCTGTGAGGAGGAGACCATTTGTAAAGCTTTTAATACCTGGTTGATTTTGGTTAAGTGTTGAGAAAAATTATTAACTAATGACTGAGATTCTGAATAGCGGGGAGACCAATGGGGAATTTTTTGCAAATCGGTAATTACCCCATCTAGTTTTTGCTGTGTTACTAATAAGTCTTTTTCTGACTCAGTAGCCTTAATATACTGCTGATACTCATTTTTAAATTGCTCTGCTGTTTGCAATTCTTTGCATTCAGAAATTATACAACCACGATGGAGAATAAAAGCACCAGTACCAGAAAGTAAGGCAATGACTACGGACGCACCCACAATAACTGGTAAGGGCAGAAATGATAATGAGAATTGTCTTTTTTTAGGCTGGTCTGGGATACCAGCAAAAAGATCAAACTTTTCTTCAATTTCCTCAGATTCCTGAGGTTTATTGTTATCTAGAGATAAATCTGAGTTTGGTAGTAAATAATCTGAAAAAGATCCAGAGGGAAATGAATCAATAGTGGGTTCTTCTTCTGTTTCCGTGAAAGATGATGGTTGTTGAAGATCAGAAGATACAAATGCAGTGTATCCTTTATTTCCTACTTCCGCTGTTTCTCTTCCTCTACTTAATGTGGTATACTCAGTTTCATTTTCTGTATCTACTGTGGAAATGGGAAAATCTAAAAAATGTTGAGCATAGGGGCGCTTTTCTCCATAAATTCTCAAGAAAAATTGTACTTGTTGGGTTTGGTAGTTAAGCCATTGTAGTGCTTGTTCTAACACCTCAAAAATCTGATGTGTGTCAACTATTACTTGATCAGCGTGTTGAGTTAAAATCATCAATTTGTCATTTTTGATGGCGCATTTGACCTGAAAATCCAGACTATCTGGTAGTTGAGCCACCAGTCTTTCCTGTAAGGTACTGCCTAAAAGTTGTAAGTCTTCTTGTTGAATTGTTGCTTTCATAAACCGTTACCGCTACTCTTTTTATATGGTTTTGATGATCAAAGGAATGAAACACACAGACACTAGAGGGGAGGAAGTGGGAAAATGAGAAGTAAGATGTAAATCCTAGTTTTACATCTAATAAAATTAGTTTCGAGCAAAAGGTTAAATTTGTCACGAAGAAAACAATCAAGGGTAATGATTTAAAAAGATGATGATTGAGATTTATATTTTTTTTATACAGCTAGATTATAAATTAGACAATCCCATCGCAAAATAAATTTTTCAGTTAACCAAAACCAAATTCTATAATTTTTGGCATTGGGGAAAATATCAGATAGCATCAGAGAAAGTGCGTTGGAGTCGTCAATACAAGGTGTGTCTCAATGGATTTATTGGAATACCAAGTTAAAGAATGGTTTGGTAAAATCGGCATTCCTGTTTTACCATCCCAAAGGATAGATCATCCTGCGGATTTAAAACGCTTAAAAATTCGTTACCCGATTGTGCTGAAATCCCAAGTACAAGGGGGGGAAAGAGAAAAAGCAGGGGGGGTGAGGATTGTAGAAACTACGATTGATGCAATCGCTGCAGCACAGAACATATTTAATCTACCAATTTGGGGACAACTACCAGAAGTATTATTAGCGGAGTCAAAGTATGATGCCCAGCAGGAATTCTATCTAGCTGTAGTTTTAGATACTACGCTGTGTCGTCCTGTGTTGTTGGGTTCTCAAGAAGCAAATATCGAATGGGAAACAGCAGGGGAAAAAATTCAGCACGTGGTTGTAGAACAGGAATTTTCTCCATTTTATGCCAGACGGCTAGCTTTAAAAATGGGTTTACGGGGTGCGTTGATGCAGTCTGTGAGCGGTGTTGTCGAAAAGTTGTACCAGTTATTTATCCAAAAAGATTTGGATTTGGTAGAGATTCATCCCCTGGGTGTAAATTCTGCTGGTCAAATTATGGCACTTAATGGTAAGGTCAGGGTAAATGAACGAGCTATTAAACGTCATCCCGACATAGCTGATATGGCTGTAAAAATGATGGTGAAGCGCGACCTGGAAATGCACCGTCATTATGTTGATCAAACAAGTGCTGACTGGTTTGATGACTCGGATCACTTAGAAATGCAAGGTAAAATCGGCATATTGGGCAATGGTAAAGGTTCTGTATTAACAACTTTAGATGCGGTGATTGATGCTCATGGTGAACCGGGTAAATGTGTAAATTTACGCCATTCTTTTATGAGTGATACTGTACTGACAACTTTTAGCGATCGCTTAATAAGTAGTCTGAAAAATTTGGCCAATGAACAAAATATTCAGGTGATTTTGGTCAATTTTTTGGGAACTGTCCCTCAAATAGACCAACTTCCAGAAATTTTGACCAAATTTCTACAATTAGATCAGGGAAAAATCACCTCTGAGGCTTTTAATGGCAATAAAGGTCAGCAGCAATTAGATTTACCCCATTTAGTCATGCGTTTAGCGGGTTCTGAATTTAGGAATGTCAGAGAATATTTATCTACACTCCCAACTTCTAATCAATCGTTGATAGTTGTAGAAAATTTAGATGAAGCAGTCAAGGAAGCAGTTCGTTTAGCAAAAACACCTGTGGTAAAAAAAAAGGAATTGACCACTAACAACTGACCACTGACCACTAACAACTGACCACTAACAACTGACAAACTATGAACTTAACCCCAGAAAGTAAAGTTTTAATCCAGGGTTTTTGTGAATTTATCTTAGCAACTCATATTTCTCAAATGCAAGCTTATGGTACAAATTTAGTAGCTGGTGTTAATCCTGGGTATGGTGGACAGCAAATATATGATCTACCAGTATTTGATTTAGTGGAGGAGGTTGTGGCTAAATTTGGACAGATTGACACCACAATTATTTGTGTTCAACCTGATCAAGTTTTGGATGCAGCATTAGAAGCGATGGCCTCTAATATCCCCCAAATTATCATTATTACCGCTGGTGTACCACCCCTAGATATGGTGCAACTCCTTCGCAAAACAGAAGCTTGTGAAACCTTAATTATTGGCCCCAATAGTCCAGGAATTATTGTTCCTGGTAAAATTCTTCTGGGTACTCAACCTAGTGAATTTTATATTCCTGGTTCTGTGGGAATTGTCAGTCGTAGCAGTACCCTCACTTATGAAGTCGCTGGGGAATTAACAAAAGTTGGTTTGGGACAGTCAATTAGTGTCAGTATTGGTAGTGATGCTATTGTTGGTTCTTCATTCCTCCAATGGTTGCAAATTCTCGACGAAGACGAAACCACGGAAGCGATTGTTTTAATCGGCCAACCTGGAGGAAATAGCGAAGAAGCAGCAGCGCAATATATTATTGAAGCAATTGATAAACCTGTAATTGCTTATATTGCTGGTAGACACGCACCATCTGTACACAATTGGCAACAAACAGGGACTTTAGCAAGTGTAATTGGACGTTCTGTAAATTTTGGTACAGCAGAAAGTAAATTAGCTGCTTTTGAGTCTGCAAAAATTCCTGTCGCTGATAGTCCATCTCAAATTCCTAAATTGTTGAAAAATATCCTAACTCCCCAGAGGGTAAAGACCAAATAAGAGTGAACCACAGGAATTAGTATGTATTTATACAATTTTCAAATTTTTTAGTCGTTATACTCAAATTTAGGTTCTACCTGGGAATTGATGAAGTGGCCGGTCCACTTCATTTTTATTGTCAAAAGCTAGATTTTTTCAGTCATTAACTAGTTCATCTCGCCATTTTTCCCGTTTCTGTCTCTCTTCAACTACTTCTTTTTCCCGTTCCCGTGACCGCACTAATAACCAACTTTCCCATCTGAGGGGTTTTTGTTGTTCTAAATGGTTAATAAATTGGATAATTGATAAATCGGCTTTGATAGGAGTTTTGAAATCAAACTGCATGGTTTGTAAAATTCTATCATTGTTTTTGAGTAAGCGATCGCTAATTTTTTTCCCTAGTTTTAATATCAATTTATTAGTCAATTTCCCGAAAAAGCCTTTACGTTTTTTGGACATTAATAGGGTTTGTCCTTCAGTTTTCCCCCCTGGTAATATTCGAGTCGTAAAGATAATATGTAAATGGGTAGACTCATTAGCAAAGGAAACTATACAGGTACTTCCATACCAATAACAAACACTATAACTAACAGAATTATTAAAAAATCGCCGATAAAGATTTAGCCAAAATGACTTCCCGTGAATATTTGTAATGGTGTTAAAAATAATCGCATTTTCATTTAGTTCTTGTTTTTCCAAAACCATTTTTAATGGTAATTTATAAACTAAATTAATTTGTTGAGTATCAATACCTTGAAGAAGTAAAACATGAGGATGACAACTAATATTAAATTGCGAACCTAGAGAGATATCAAATTCTTGGTTCTCCCAATCTAAAACAAAAGGTAAAGGTTGTTGAGGAGTTTCCCCAGTCCAGACCCAAATCATCCCATATTGTTCCGCTGTTGGCCAAGTTTTAGCTTTCAAAAATACAGGTTCATCTAAATTAGGAATATCAACACAAATACCTTCTGCATCAAATTTCCAGTGATGTAAAACACAGCGTAATTCATTACCCTCCATTTTACCTTTAGCTAAACTCATACCCATGTGAGGACAGTAAGCATCTAGAATAACTGCACGTCTATCTTTACCACGATATACGACTAAATCTTTACCAAAAATTGTTACAGATTTTATATCACCTACCAGCAAAGATTGAGAAGGTAATACCCAGTACCAACCTTCAACAAAAATGGTTGATTGATTGAAAATTTTAGGTTTAGGAACTGAGTTGAGATTATCTATATTGGTGTTCATTTTTAGGGTTTTCACTTGCAGTGAAGCGGTTAATCTATTCCTATCATGAACAACGTTTAAAAACGGTTATTTTCAGTACCGTCGGGACTCTAATTCCTGGTAAATAGGGCTTGAGCGGTCATTATATTTGAATATGGTGGCAAAATATTCCCTATTTCCTATTCCCTAAAACTAAAAAACTTTGTGCCTCATGAGCATGGGAACTATTATATCATGATTTGCGAGAATTGATATTAGCAAATAACCAAGAAAGAAGATTAGCAACTGTAGCCGCACCAAAGGAAAATAGGGCAATAATAGCATCACGAGGTAAAACACCATCTAACCAACTACCTTGGATACTAGAAACAGGAAAATCTTGATCTAATCCGATTTGAATTTTTTTAGTCTTCCCAGAAAAACGGGCTTCTATACCTTTCTTTTCGGGAATTATTTGCATATTGTTGATTACTTGAATACTTAAGGGTTTATCACTGTTTTCTCCCATGAGAAATTGATTTTCTTTAATGTCTCTATCCTGTTCTACCATGCGAATTTTACCTTCAATAATGGTGGATATTTCTAAATCATTTTTGGGGTCGTTACCATCTTTTAATAATTGAGTAAATTTTACATTTTTAGTTTGTATTTTTCCTTTAAACCATCGGTTTAGTTCAGATTTTTTTGGTGGTTTTGATAATGTCAGATAAAGATTAGTATCCTTTTGAATTTTCAAGTTCAATCCTGGATTATCGGGGGTGACAATAAATTCTAATTCTTCTTGATCATCTGGTGATTTTGGTAAATTTAAACTGGGTATTTTATAACCTGCTACGGTCACTTTCACGGGTTTTTGACCTAAAGATATTTCTAAGCTATTGGGATGATTTTCAGAATTAGGAACTAGAGAAAAAGCTAATCCTTGACGCTCAAAATCATAATGTAATTTAGTTATTCTTGTTTGTGGTTGCAGTTGTAATTTTTCTAGTTTAATGTCACTTTCTGTCTGAGAATTAGCTGGACTAATAATAATTTTACTTTTCTCTTCTGGAAGTTGGATTTCTAATGAATTTGATTTATTAATTTCTGGTAAAGATTGACTTTCAAAACTGCCAGTAAAGGTTAAGGTTTGTATACCTTCTTTTTCTAATTCCTGAATATTTTTAATATTTCGCAGAAAAACTTTAGGTTGTGGTTCATTATAAGTAAAACTCATTTCTTGAAAAATAAGATTACCTTCAAATGTATGATTTCCTGGAGCAATAGCAGCAATAGTAATAATACACAAAACCGCAAGCAATATGATCACTAAAATAGATGATTGTTGCCGAATTAGATATTTTTTCAAATTTGGCAATTGCTGAAGAAAATGATTATTAAATGCCGTAAAAATTAAACCAGATTTAGTAAAAATAAAGTTCTTAATCTTAGTAAATCTGGAATTGTTGGAAGAGTTATTTCTACTTTTTTGCCGAAATGCCATGATTTATTTTAACCAATTGGGATGATGTTCAAATACAATTACATTCTCAATGCGATCGCTAGGTTCATTAATTCGGTCAATAAAAGCAATATAATGTAACTTATAGCGTCCCCCAGGGGCTTTACTACCATCCCAGATAAAACTAATTTCACCACTATTTGCAGTCTTACGAGATGTACTATATATTGGATTGTCCTCCTTTTTATTTTCGAGAGGGAAGATTTTTAAACTCGTAAATCTTACCCGATCTTGAGAATAAAAAACAAACTCATATTTACCAGAACTTTTTGCCAAAGTCACGGGAACATAGACCTTTTGAGAACCGAGACTATAGGAGGCTAACGCGCGGAGTTTATTTGCGGGTATATTGGCTTTTTTCAGAACGTAGGTATCCCAGCTAAAGCCAAAACTTTCACCATTATTAGATAATAGCAAATCATCTAATATATAGTTATATTTATCATCCCTTGATGTCACTAAAACTTCAGGATTGTTACCTTTTTTGATGCGGGGAACTTGTAAGCTTATCTTATCGCCATAATCATTAATATTGCGAGTAGCAATAGAAATTAAACTCAAACTATTACCGCTTATTGGTTGCACCTTAATACCTTCGCAACGGTCGGGAGTTTTACGACGGATATAATCTGTAGAACGGGGATTTCCTTGAGGACAATAAGCATTAGCAGATAGAGGATTAATGCTAAGGATTAATAAGCTGGTAAGAAGAATTTTGTAATTCATAAATCATTATTTGGTTAAAGTAATTTTCCAGATGGACAGTTGTTTTTTAACCTGAGATATAGGATAGGCAAAATTTCTAGTTTCACCTGGTTTTCGGGCATAAACTATGGCTATGAGCCGATTTTTTGAGTCTATCACAGGACTGCCAGAATAACCAGGTCTGAGTTCAGTTTCAGATATTTCTAATTCTTGATTTTTAACAATGATTTTTCCCGATTTTACAGACCATGATTTATCTTCACCTCGTTGGGCATCATGACCGATAATTTGAATAGGCATTATGGGGTCAATGGTAGTAGACATTGATAAAGGTTGGATATCTTCTGGTAGTTTACCGCTAATTTCCAACACAGCTAAATCAAGTTTGTTTTCTGTAGAAGTCATTTTCAATAGTTTGGCATTTCGTCTCATTCTGACTCTATTTGCTGGTGGTACGCTAAAAAACTCCACCTGAATATTTTTACCCTGGTCATTACCATCAAAAATCACATGACGACCTGTGAGAATTAATGTCCGGTTAGCATTTCGCTGGATAACTACACCAGTCCCAACCTCGATTCCTTGACGTTGGTTGTTAGAAAATTTAGCAGTAATGCGTACCACAGAACGCTTAACGGGTAAATTGGGGTCATTTTTGGGCAAAAATTCGATATCACTTTCTAAACTGGCTAGTTGATCTTGTTCTGCACTCCATAATTTTCGTGCTTCTATATTGTTGTTACTGGCATATATATAATTGGGATCAAGTTCTTCGGCTTTGTCGAAGTGTTCTATAGCTTCTCTTCGTAATCTCAAAATCAACTCTTGCAATGCTACACCCAAGTTATTATTAGCTAAAGTATGGGCAGTTGTTGGAGATACCAAAGTATCTTCTGGTAATGATAGGGCTGTTTTAAAGTTGGATATCGCCTGTTCTAATTTCTTCTGTTCATACAGGGCAATGCCAAGATTGTTGTAAGAATTAGCAAATTTAGGGTCAATGTCAATAGCTTTTTGGTAAGCAGCAACAGCCGCATCTAATTTCTTCTGCTCATACAGGGCATTACCAAGATTGTAGTAAGCTTTAGCATCTTTAGGGTCAATGTCAATAGCTTTTTGGTAAGCAGCAACAGCCGCATCTAATTTCTTCTGCTCATACAGGGCAATGCCAAGATTGTAGTAAGCTTTAGCATCTTTAGGGTCAATGTCAATAGCTTTTTGGTAAGCAGCAACAGCCGCATCTAATTTCTTCTGGTCACTCAGGGCATTACCAAGATTGTTGTAAGCAGTAGCTAATTTAGGGTCAATGTCAATAGCTTTTTGGTAAGCAGCAACAGCCGCATCTAATTTCTTCTGGTCACTCAGGGCAATGCCAAGATTGTTGTAAGCAGTAGCATATTTAGGGTCAATGTCAATAGCTTTTTGGTAAGCAGCAACAGCCGCATCTAATTTCTTCTGCTCATACAGGGCAATGCCAAGATTGTAGTAAGCTTTAGCATATTTAGGGTCAATGTCAATAGCTTTTTGGTAAGCAGCAACAGCCGCATCTAATTTCTTCTGGTCACTCAGGGCAATGCCAAGATTGTTGTAAGCAGTAGCATATTTAGGGTCAAATTCAATAGCTTTTTGGAAAGCAGCAACAGCCTCTTCTAATTTCTCCTGGTTATACAGGGCAATGCCAAGATTGCTGTAAGCAATAGCTAATTTAGGGTCAAGTTCAATAGCTTTTTGGTAAGCAGCAACAGCCTCATCTAATTTCTTCTGGTCTTTCAGGGCAATGCCAAGATTGTAGTAAGCAGTAGCATATTTAGGGTCAAATTCAATAGCTTTTTGGAAAGCAGCAACAGCCTCTTCTAATTTCTCCTGGTTATACAGGGCATTACCAAGACCATTGTAAGCAATAGCTAATTTAGGATTAAGCTGTATAGCCTTTTTATGATACGCTAAAGCTTCCTCTGGCTTACCTTGGGCATTTAATACATTACCTATACCAACATAAGCTTCTGCATCATTATGATTGAGTTGTAGGGCTTTTTGGTGTGCTGCTAAAGCCTCCGCTAATTTTCCCTGTCGTCGTAAAGCATTACCCAAATTGTTATAAGCCTTGCCATTATTGGGTTCAACCCGCAAAATCTCACGCCAAATCGTCTCCGCTTGGGAGTTGTTACGCACTGCTTCCGCTGTTTCACCTTGCTTAAATAGCTGTTCGACGGTATTTTGAGCAAATACAACCTGAGTGGTGCTAGTTAGAGATAAAGTCAGCAATAAAGTAATAAATATCCGATTCCTCATATATTTTCAGATATTTGCCATAATTTGACTTTTTTATCTCAAGAAAAAAACAGAGCATTTATGGCATTACATAGACGATATTATCACAATCACGACAATATTTTATTTCTTCAAAAACTTTTGTCGCATTTTGATCACAAAAGTATTCACCTCTGGAATATTCATTCTCGAAGCAATGAGAGAAAATACACCAATTCCCACGAAAGCAGATATAGATAATTCTATTAATAAAGTAATTAAATTGGGTTTACCCAAAATTTGACGAGAAACCATTAAAGCTCCAAAACTAGCTAGACCCGATATAATACTACCACCAGTTAAACCCAAAATAGGAATACACCATTCCCGCCAAGGTAAACCATTAAGTTTGCGATTTAGCAAAAATAATAACATCAACATGGAACTACAATTAACGCCAACTGTAGCCAAAACTAAACCCGGTGCACCAAAAGGTTCAACTAATAATAAATCTAGTACAGCATTCAGAACAATATTAAATGTACTAATTTTAAAGGGTGTTTGTCCATCACCTAAAGCATAAAATACTCTGACTAAAACATCACGCCCTAAATAGACAAACATTCCAATTCCATAGGCAATTAATAGAGAAGATACTAACTGAGTTGCTTCTTGTTTGAATGCTCCCCTTTGATAAACTATCTGGACAATTGGCTCAGATAAAGATACCATTAAAGCCCCTAAAGGTAACATGGTGACAGCAGTTAGTAAAAGTCCTTGTCGAATGCGTAATTTTAGTTCTGGCCAATTGTCTGGGTGAGAAAGTTTAGCAAATGTTGGTAATAAGGGCAGTAAAATAATATTAGAAATAATTCCCAAAGGAGTTTGTACTAAAAGATTTGCATAGGTAAAACCTGCTGCTGCACCTGCAATAGGACTGGCAAAATAAAGGTCAGTAGCGACATTAATCGGCATCATTCCTGATGATATTGTCGCTGGAGTCATGATTTTAATTACTTCTTGAACACCAGGAGATTTAAAATCAAATCTTAGTCGTAATGTCCCTAATCCTAACCGCCATTGGACAATTAATTGCACTAACCATTGCAAAACTCCTCCCGCTAAAGTTCCCCAAGCTAATACCATGCCACCGATTAAAGCATATTCGGGATTAATAATTTGTTTACCATATTGCCAACCTAAAATACCAATACCGAAAATAACAGTAATGCTAGATAATAATGGACTAATTGATAATAACCAATATTGATTAGCTGCATTTAAAGTTCCAAAACCAATCCCAATTAAGCCCGCAAATAAGGACAATGGGGACATAATTTGAATTTGACGAATAGCGATCGCTCTTGTAGATGCTTCTAAGCCATGACCAACTATATCAACAATATACTCAGCACAGAATATCTGAGCAAATGTCACCACTAGCAACAATCCACCTACAAGGGTTGTTACTGTTTCTACAATAGGTGCTGCCTCCTCTTTTTTGTGTTTAGCTAAAACGCTGACAATGGCACTATGTAAAGGTCCATTGACACCACCAAGTAAGATTAAAAGAAAACCAGGAATAATATAGGCATAACTATAAGCTGTAGCTGCTGCACCTACACCGAAAGCAGCCGCGACTGCTTGCTGTCTAATTAAACCAAATACTTTACTAATTAATGTTGCTGCGGCAACAATACCAGCAATACCAGCGAAAGAACGAGCAGCTTTTTTTTCTTGTTGTGTCACAAAATATTAGTTGTCAGTTGTCAGTTGTCAGTTGTCAGTTGTTAAATTTGATAACCACAATTTACTTGAACTTGGTTCTTGCCCGCCATAATTATACAAACTAAATACAGTACAGCTTAGTTGTCAGTGATAATTAGTTATAAATGTTTCAACGACAACCCAAACTATCGCGGGTAGAAATACCAGTTACAGGATTAACACCA
>B570J13885_100119_pt1 | contig 11872 bp, 10 predicted proteins | sample LakMenEpi21Jul08_FD_13885 | JGI IMG/M metagenome (IMG submission 13885)
AGGTTTAAAAGTTAAATAATTATAATTATATAGTGGTATGCACCTGAATGAGATACAGAATTTACCTAAGAAACCATACACTAAAAGACTTTCAACTCTGTTCCCTATTCCCAGTTAAGAGTTCCCTGGTTGACACACTACTAAGGCGACCTGTATCGCTTACGCTACTTGAGTTAAGAATTGTTTACAACTAGCAATACCTTGTTGTACAGTTGGTAGTATGCCTTATAGTTACGGAATTTAAGTTATGAGCAAACCACAAATCGCCATCAGATTATCTCCATCTCTACTGCAAGAACTCAACAACTATGTTGAGCTAACTGGCACGTCGAAAACTGATGTGGTTGTGAGTGCGATTAGTCAGTATATTGGTTGTGCTGACAATGTACCCTTGAATCAGAGGGTGGGTGAGTTGGAAAGAAGGCCTACAGAATTAGAATCTAAGCTAAACTACAAATTACTTTAAGAGTATCTAATCTATGAAAATTGTAAAAACCAGTAGCAAAATTGGGGATCAGGAAATTGAAATTTACATCCAAGTTAATGATGAGTTTAAACCTAAAGACGAAAGGCAAAGCCGTGATGCTGCGGGGAAAAATCTTATTAAAACAACAAGTGACTTATTTGGGGATGGTTTAGCCTTAACCCGCAATTGTGCAGCTAAAGTTATAGAAAGTGTCAATAAAATGGGTGAGAATATTAAACCCAATGAATTTGAAATGAAACTGGGAATTACCTTAGATTCTGAAGCAGGTGTACCCCTGTTGGCAAAAGCAGGTGCAGAAGTACAAATGGAAGTAACTATGAAATGGAAATTAAAAGAGGATTCATCTTCACAACCTCAATTAAATTTAACTCCCCCAGTACAATGAATGAAATTTCAGAACAAGAAAAACAAAAAATAAAAATACTACCCTACTCCTTGCTTGTCGGTCAAGAAAAATTAAAACTAGCATTAGAATTAGCTTATATTGCCCCTCGTATTGGAGGAGTATTATTAAGTGGACAACGAGGAACAGGTAAGTCTACTGCTGTCAGAGCATTTTCGCTGATGATGGAAGATAAACTTCCTGTCACCTTACCTATTAATGCTACAGAAGATCGTATATTGGGTGGTTGGAAAATTGATAAATTGATGAAGAGTGAGGCTGAATGGAGAGATGGTTTACTTGAAGAAGCAAAGGATAAATTACTTTATATTGATGAAGTGAATCTTCTTGATGATCATATTGTAAATATTATTCTGGATGTTACTTCTACCGGAGTTTTAGTAGTACAGCGAGATGGTAAACCCATAGAAAAGGCAGTATCCTTTACTTTAGTTAGTACCATGAATCCTGAAGAGGGTGGCTTACGTCCTCAATTATTAGACAGGTTTGGGTTGATGGTAGATGTAACAGCCCAAACGGAGAAGAAAGAACGGATTAAGATTTTACAAACCGTGATGAATTGGGATAAAGCACTATTTGATCAATCTCAAAAAGATTCTTCTGAATATATTAAGAACGCTGATGAAAAAGATAAGGGATATAAACAAATTTTGAAAAAAGCACAAGACAATTTTCGTAATATAGAAATATCGGACGATATGATTGAATACTGTGTACAGTTGACAGAAGCCTTTAAAGCAGAGGGAAATCGGGGAGATTATATAATTGCCCTAGCATCTTGTGCCTATGCTGCTTTGGAAAAAGCTAAACAGGATGCTAACAAAAATAGTGCTAAAAATATTGATAAACAAGTAACTGCCGGACATATTCAAGCTATCACTCAATTAGTGCTGCAACATCGTCGTCCTGAATTTCTCCAAAGTAGTCAACTTCCTTGGACTCAGGATGATGATAACAAAGTTAAGGAAATTCTGAAACTTAACACCGATGCAAAATGAACTTAAACCCATCTTTAAAAGCTGAAATTCCAAATCTTTTGATGAAATCACTTTGCTGTGTGGCACTTAATCGAGGATTGCGGAGTATTCTGCTGTTTGATATTTCTCCTGTGGATTTACAGCAGGTTGCTGGGGTTTTAATTTCTTTACTCAAAGCAGTTACAGAATGTAAAATTGTGCCAATTAAATTGGGAACATTTGAATCAGAGGATGATTTGTGGGGACAAATAGGGTTATGGGGTGAATTAGAAAACCAAGCTTTTAAATGGCAATCTGGGTTACTGGGTAAGACAGAAAATGATCAGGAAATTCGATTAGTAATTATCCCTGATTTAACAAAGTTAAGTTTACCAGCAATGAGAGCTTGTGTTGTACTCATGGAAGCAGATGTGGCACATTTAGAGCGTCATGGACAAAATCTATATTGGCAACCCAATCTTTGCTGGTTAGTGGGTTGTTCAAGTCAGCAAGAAGAAATAGGTAAGATTTCTCCTCATTTATTAGATAGGTTTGCAATCCGTCTTAATGGAAAAATTAATAACAATACAGATAGGGTAAGTCAAATTAAACAATTATTAAATGATGAAAGATTAGAACAAAAGTCATTGTTTAAGGAAAGGGAAATCGAACCGGAATTGCAACAATGGTTAAAACAGGTTAGCATCTCACCACCAAAGATGACATCAGAGGCTTTAAAGAGGATTTTAGACTATACTTCTCCCTCAACAGTGTATCATCGTCGAGAACTTTCTTTAGCTCGGTTTTCTAGCACTTTTGCTCAATTAGAGGCAGAAGAACAAGTAACAGTTGCTCATGTGGATAGAGTAGCGAAAATGATTGGGTTAAAATTAAAGCAAGAGATAGGTAATTCCAATAACCAAAATATAAATATCATACCGATACCAGGAATTGACTCACCTGAAAATGAACTCAAGTCTGAACCCAGTTTAGAATTAAAGGATAAATTAAAACAAAACTCAGGTTATAATGATCCAAAAAAAGAGAAGGAATTACCTATTTATAAAGGAGATAAACCTCAATCTTTTCCAGATATATCTTTACCAAATATTGAGCCTTTAGAAAATCCTTATATAGAGGATATTGCACCTTTGGAAAGAGAAATGGCTTCTCTAAAATTTCCTACTCGTCGATTTAAATCAAAAGCGATCGCTCGTGGCACAATTATTGGAGTGGAAAGAAGTAGCACGGTACAAGATTTAGCCATTGTCAGAACATTATTAGAAGCAGCTAAATTTCAGAATATTCGTCAAAATAATCATCTTAATGGTCATCTTCATAGTCATCGAAAGTTAAAAATATTACCTATAGATATATATCGCCATCGTCGTGCGCCTATTGCTGAACAGATGTTAATGGTGCTAATAGATTATACTTGTTTAGAATCTTGTCAATGGGAAGAACAATTATTTCCCTATATCAGTTGGGCTTATACACAAAGAGCAAGTATTGGTATCATGCAAGTGGGCATTGCTACGGATTCAGCAATATTAAAAGAAGAAGAATTAAAATTTAATATTAATGCTGAAGAATTACGAGCTAAAAAAATATCTGCTCAAAATGTTCTCGTTCCTTCTATTAATATTGCCCTTGATTTAGAAAAAACTAAAAAAGGTCAAGCTACACCTTTAGCACATGGTTTTGATTTAACCTTACAAACTCTTCGTCATGCTCTACAACATGGCAGAAATACCATCCAAAAAGCGGTTTTAGTTGTGATTAGTGATGGACGAGGAAATGTTCCTTTAGAAGCAAGTCATTTAGGAAAAATTCAACTACCTGTGGGACGAAAAGGATTTGAAGATGCTTTAGAAATTGCTCAAAAAATTGGCAATTTAGACAATGTAGACGCAGTATTTCTCAATCCTCAACGAAAGCAATATCCTGATTTACCATTATTATTAGCACAAGCATTAGGGGCAAAAGTTGTTGCTATTCCACCCTTGGAAACTTGGGAGGTGGCAGAATGAAAGAAAATTTAATTCAACGGATAAAAAAACAAGGAATTTCTCATATATCTAATATATTAAATCAAGGCGAGTCTTCAGATACAATACTTCAAAAACAGAATGTAGAAGCTGAACCAAAAGAAGTATTACATGATAAAAATAATTATATTAAAGGGGATACTTTCTTGGTGGAAATAACACAAAAATTTCCCGATGATATTGCAAAATTAGAAATTAACTTATACAGTGAAAAAAACATAAATATTCGCTTTTATCATTCATCTTTTGAACCAGGAGGAAAAGAAATTATAATTTCTCAAATTCCCGAAGTATCTTTTAATAGAACTATGCTTAATGCTACAACTAATGATTTCAAGAAAAAAAGCCTGGAATTTATCGGGACAATGCGAAAGTTTTCCGAAAAAAATGGGAAAGCGCATTCATTAGTATTGTCATTGAGTAAATTACAGAAACAATTATCTTATTTAATTATTAATGATCGGACAAATTTGGAAATCCCTTGGGAAATGTTAAAGCTTGAATCTAATGATTATTTGGGTGCTGCTATCGTAACAGCACGATGGCAAGATATTATAAATAAAAATGATAGTAATAATGATGAGTTAATGAATTTTGAAGTTCAAAAAAATAATTGTTGTGGAGAAATAGTTGCCTATTTAAATACTAAGGAACTTGAGAATGTTAAAAAAGAAGAGGATGTTATTATAAAATACAAGAATAAATTACATAAGAATATTAATGATTTTTTGACTGATTTGGATTCTAGACAAGAACAGGTTAGCTTAATATTTATAGCTAGTCATGGTTTTTATGGAAAAGATGATAAAGCAACTTCTTTCGGACAAGATGATAATGATGAACAAAAAATATCTTTAATGCAACTACGTAGTTATGATTTAAAATTTTTAACCAAATTTTCTACTATTGTTTTTATGAATGCTTGTCATTCTGGACGTTTATATTTAGATAGTGACAATATTACAAATCCTAATTATGAAACTGGAAAATCTTATCTTTCAGGTTTTCCTATATTTTTCTTAGAAAAAGGAGCAAAAGGAGTTGTCGGAACATTAGATAGTATAGATGATGAATATGCATTTCAAGTTTCTAATTATTTTTTTCAAGAATATCAAGATAATCCTAGTCTTTCTGTAGCTACTATTTTAAGAAATATTAGAAAAAATGTTGTTAAAAAATATATACATAATAAACATGAAAATGCTCCTTTATTTCTTCATACCTTTATGTATATCTATTATGGCAACCCTATGACCACACTTGAAATTATCCCCCATGAGGACAATTAAATGACTGATACTCAACAATTACCCATATCAATTCAACCCACAATTAGCTATCCTCAGCAAGCAGAGATAGGTAAAAACTATTTGATGACAATTGATTTAACACAAACAGGTAATTGTGAGGAATGGAATTATGAAGAAGAGGAATATCCCATTTATTTTAGAGTAGATACTACTCCATTATTTAAGAATAAACCTATAGGTGAACCGGCAGTTGTTCTACATCGTTTTGGTGGAACTTATGGTGCTGTAAAGTTTTTATTAACTGCCGCAGATAAGGAAATGAAAGGTGAGATTAGAGTAACTTTAGTCAGTGCTTGGGGTGTACCCCTGAAAATGTTGCGTTTGCGGGATATATCTATTAGTACAGAAGATGTATCTGTTACTAAAGAAAAGGTTGGTACTATTTACGCAAAAGAAGCTGTTTATCCTCCTCCATTACAGCAATGTAAATTTAAAGTTAAAACCATCATTCTGATAGATGATTCTATCAACCCACAAACCTTTTATTTTCAAGTAGCCTTTATAGAAATTAATCAATCTACCACATTAATAAATAATAGTGATAATATCTTAGAAGACAGTGAGGAAATTAATCAATCTCCTACATCAGCAAATAACAGTAATAATATTCTAGAACTTATTTACGAAGCAGTATTTAAGCACACAGGAAAGCACTTAGGATATCTTGAACAGCAAGTATTAAACGGTGCATTAAAAAATTTAACCTATAAACAAATTCATGAGCAAATTAAAGAATCAGCAAATTATTCAGACATAGAAGAAGGCTTCATCAAAAGTATTGGTGGACAACTCTGGAAAGTATTAACAGAAATAATTGGTGAAAAAGTCACCAAATCAAATGTTAAATCTCTCATTAATAAATGGGTTGCTAGTTCCCATCTAACTATTGACCGTTATTCAGCACAAGCTACAGGTTTTATTCAAGACTTAGCTAACGACACTCAACTAGAAATGATGTTAATCCCCGGTGGCACTTTTATCATGGGTTCTCTTCCAGAAGAATTGGAACACCAAGAAGATGAAAGTCCCCAACATTTTGTCACAGTCCAACCCTTCTTTATGGGTAAATATCAAGTCACCCAAGCACAATGGCGATTTGTAGCTCAGTTACCCCAAGTAAACCGTGAGTTAGAGCAAGATCCGTCTCATTTTAAAGGTGATAATCGCCCTGTAGAGTCTGTTTCTTGGGAAGATGCGGTTGAGTTTTGCGATCGCCTTTCACAATATACAGGTAGAACATACCGTTTACCCAGTGAAGCTGAATGGGAATATGCCTGTCGAGCCGGAACTACCACACCATTCCACTTTGGACAGACGATTACAACCGATTTGGCTAACTATGATGGTGAATCCACGTATGGCGATGGAGTTGAAGGAGTTAATAGAGGAGAAACAACAGAAGTAGGGAGTTTTGGAGTAGCCAATAATTTTGGATTATACGATATGCACGGGAATTTAGACGAATGGTGTTTGGATGACTGGCATGATAATTATAAAGATGCGCCCACAGATGGCAGTGCATGGTTTAGTAGTGATGATAAGCTAAGTGACAAATCAGGACGCGCTGTACTGCGGGGCGGGTCTTGGGTCTACGTTCCTCTAGGCTGCCGTTCCGCGTATCGCTTCTACAACATCCGCGACAACCACTTCAACGCTTTTGGTTTTCGTGTTGTCTGCGTTGTTGGGAGAACTCTCCGGTAGCCCTTTATACTTTTACTCTTTTGCCCTTTGCACTTGTTCTTTTTTACTTTTTTTAGCGTAGCGTTAAAATTTTTTTTGTAAAATTGGTCTATGAGAGTGCAAACGAGTTCATCGGATGGAATAGTTTATTTGTACTATTAATTTTAGTTGTTGTTATACAACAGGTAATTCCCAATCCAAAATCCAAAATCCAAAATCTAAAATCGTATTGGGAGGGCTGGGCAAGTCTTCGGTTTTCACCTACCAAGCTACCCAACCCAGTTTTATTTTTGGATATCGTTACCGACATCACAGGTGTAGGCTGAACTCTTCGGTTGCACTCTCGACAGATTCCCACCTGCCAACTCTCGCGGTAAAGAGTTCTCCCAACAACGCAGACAACACGAAAACCAATATTGTTGTTGTGGTTGTCGCGGTTGTTGTTGTTGCGATACGCGGAACGGCAGTTTTGAGGATTGTTGATCCAAGACCCGCCCCGCAGTCGGGTTCGCCTACCCCTTCTCTACTCCCTCAACCAAGTAAGTGAAGTAAATATCTGTTGGCGCAGTTGCCAAGTATCACCATGTTCCAAATGAGCAAACCAACTTTGTAGAGATTGATTGACCTTTTCTAATTCTATCTTACCTTGAAGATAATCTGTTTGCGATAGCGAAGCGCTGCTGCAAGCAGATCGCTTGAGTCTACGCCTAGCTTGATGCAAATTGCTATTTCGTACCCGAATTGTCTCTGCAAATATTCTGAACCCTAAAAAACTTGCACCAATTTTTGTAGCAAATAGTTGACTTTTAATTGGGTGAATTTTCAGCCTTAATTTAGCTAAATATTCTTCTATCGCTAATCTGGCATTGGCTAACAATTCTCTGTCATCACTAAATAAAGCAAAGTCATCAACATAGCGGACATATTTGCATATTTTTAGCTTGTCTTTAATAAAATGGTCAAGGCTATTTAAATAAATATTGGCAAAAAATTGGCTAGTTAAATTTCCAATTGGTAAACCTTTTCTGCGGGTTACAGGAGTAAGTAAATCATCTCCAGGGAAATAATCAATTACGGTTTCTTGTTCGTTACTGTTGTTAATAATAGTATCAATTATCCACAGGGTATCGGAGCATTTAATTTTCCGGCGGATTAATTCTTTTAAGATTATATGGTCTATACTGGGAAAATATTTTTTAATATCACATTGCAGGACATAATTGCTATTGCGAGCAAAGCTAGTAAATTTTCTCAAAGCTCGATGTGTACCAAAACCAAGTCTGTTAGCATAAGAATCAGCTATAAAAATTCTCTCGAAAATTGGTACTATGACATGACAAAGAGCATGATGAACAACTCTATCACGATAGGGTGCGGCTGAAATTAGGCGGCTTTTGGGATTTATCAAGTGAAAGGTGCGGTAATCTCCTGGCTGATAAGTTTTATCAGTTAACTGTTTCTGTAATCTAATTAATTCAGTTTCTAAATGATAATTAAAATCTAACACATTATCTCGAAATCGTTTCCCTTTTTGCGCTTGACGTGATGCTAAAAGTATGTTTTCAAAATTAATAATTTGGGGATAAAGATTGCCGTAACGCTTCATAAAATTTGTTATTTAATAAACCCAATATTCCATACCTACAAAATTAATATTCTCGAATTTAGAGAATTAACTTAATTTTCCCTAGTTCTTTGTTTTTTAATCCATCCACCTAATTCTGTACCAATTTCGGCGATTAACTTGATAGCGTATTCGTATCGTTCCACTGACATCTTATTGAAATCTAGCATCATTCGTGTCTGGTATCGCAAAATATCTAGTTTAATATTGAGAGATTCTAATTGAGTCAGTTTATTTTTGGCATATTTGGCTTGAATTAAACCCTCTAATAAATCATACAGTTGATTGATAATTCTGTCTCCTAATGTAAACTTATGAATTTTTGGTAATCGCTCAATAATTGGCACATACCATTTAATACAATCATAAGTCTTTTGAATAACCGATAATTCTTTCATTCTTTAACAAATCTTAATATTTTTGTCTAAAAAATTCGAGTCGCCTTATGGCGACAAAAAAGTAAAAAAGAACAAATGCAAAGGGCAAAAGAGGAAAAGTATAAAGGGCTACCGAAAAGTTCTCCCAACAACGCAGACAACACGAAAACCAACAATGATGTAGTGGTTGTCGCGGCTGACGTAGGTGCGATACGCGGAACGGCAGAGTAGAGGAGAGCCGATCCAAGACCCGCCCCGCTGTACAGCGCGTCCTGTTTTGTCACTTAGTTTATCATCACTACTAAACCATGCGCTGCCATCTGCTGGTGCATCTGTATAATTATCATGCCAGTCATCCAAACACCACTCATATACGTTACCGTGCATATCGTATAATCCGAAGTTATTGGCTACTCCAAAGCTCCCTACTTCCGTTGTTTCTTCTCGATAAACTCCTTTAGGTTCTTGACCATAAGTATAGTTACCATTATAGTTAGCCAAATCCGTTGTTATCGTCTCTCCAAAGTGAAACGGTGTTTTTGTCCCCGCTCGACAGGCATATTCCCATTCGGCTTCACTGGGTAAACGATATTGTCTTTTAGTATGCCTTGAGAGGCGATCGCAAAACTCCACCGCATCATACCAAGATACTTGTTCCACAGGGCGATTGTTGGTAAGCGAAGTCGAACCATCACCTTTAAATCTAGATGGATCTGGGTTTAGTTCTTTGTTGACTTGGGGGAGTTTGGCTACAAATTTCCACTGTGCTTGGGTGACTTGATATTGACCCAACCAAAAGGGTTCTATTGTAACTTCATGTTGTGGACGTTCACTATCCCTGCTATCTTCCTCTTCTTTTGGTGAACCCATGATAAAAGTGCCACCAGGAATCAACATCATGTCCAGTTGAATATCATTACCTAAATCTTCTCGAAAATACTGTGCTGTTCTTTGATACTCATGAATCACAATTTTTGGCATTTTTTGTCACCCAATTGTTACATCTGTTATTCATTTATAATCATTGACTACTAACAATTGACCGAACTTGCAAACTACCACTAGCAAATTCATCCCCTAAGAATTTGATCACAGTTTTTAATGGCGCAGCTTCTAATTTAATATTACTAGGTGATGCCTCAATAAACTTAAATTGGTAAGGATCTCTTGGTAAAACTGAAGTATCATAATCCTCAACAAACAAATCACCACTAATAAATACATTTGTATTAGTTCTGTTAAATTTANCGATCGCCTCACCAATAACCTGATCTTCCACAAATACCGATTCAATAGTAGTAACAGCCGGCTTACCAACATCTGCTGTAATTTGCTCAATAATAATTTGACTATCAGGGTCAGTTGCAGCCTTATATAATTTATTTGTCTTAGGTTCAAGAACTATAAAACCAGATCCGTTAGGCTGAATCACTTGAAATTGTCCATCAACCTTCAACCTATCACCCGCCCTTACTCCCTTAATATTGGCAATAATTTTATGGGTACTTCCAGAACTATTATAAACGCCCTGCACTCCAGATGTAGAAGCAATCAAACGATCAAACTGAGTTAAAATTCCTCCCTTAGAATTAATATTAAAAGTGAATAAAGCGATCGCAATTAAAAAGCAAAGTACAAAATATTCAGTATCACTCCCAGTCTTTAAACGTAAATTTCTATTACCAGGACAAACACACCTAACAGGAGAAGGCCAGAACATCTCCACACCACCACGGGTAAAACAATCAGCAAACCAGCCAAAAGTATAACCAATTGTTAAAGCCGATGCTATAGGCATTAAATTAGGCATAAATATAGCCGTTCCATAGAATGCTATAGGTATTAAATTAGGCATAAATATAGCCATTCCATAGGATACAATCGCCACANCAGCACTGGCAACTATAGAATGAGTCATACTTCTATGGGGCATAGTTTCTTGAAAAAAGCCACTTATCCAAGGAAAAACGCGACCAGCTGGAGAAGTAGAAACATCAATATCAGGAAGTAAACCACCAATTGCCCCCACAGCAATCAAAACAGGGTCAGCAGTTTGGAGTAATAAACTGGCCGCAGTTCCACTAATTAATAAATGAGAAATTCCCAGCATTACCTAATTCTCCTTTCCTCATTCGGGAGAATGTAAAAAAGTCGGAAAAGACCAAGGAAAACAGCCGCAGAAATACCACCAAATATATACAATGATTGGTTATTAGTACCAAGTCCGATAAAGCGCATAATGATAAATATTACCCCCACCACCAAAATCAATGGAGTAATATCAAAGTATCTTCTATGATCTGCTCCCTCAATATCTAAACCTAAATATTCCTCCTCGATAGAACGAATTGCCAACATCGGATTTCCCCCCGCACGTTCTTGTAATTTAGACAAATCCGCAGATGATAAATCAATACTCCTTTCTCGCGCTGCACCCTTCATAATTTCTCTGATTGTCCTTTCTGGTAAAGGTTTCAACTCAATTCTAGGAATATTTATGAAAATATCAGCACGGGGAGGATCTGTAGCAAGTACAAGCATAGGAACACCCTTACGACGTAACTGCTTCAACCAAATTCTAAATTTAATCTCACAATTTTGGGCATCATCAAAAATTATAAAAGCTGTATTTTCCCTTAGAAAGTCTGCGATCGCTTTCTTCAACTTATCCACAGTTAGATTTTTTCCCTCTATATCTTGAGAAGGTAAATTAAATTGCTGGGTAATTTCCAGTAACATTTGCTTAGGTGTAGTTGGTTCAATAAGCGCCACCAAAAAACCATCACAAGTTAATCTTTCAAAAACAGCATTAGCCAATACAGATTTACCACTACCCTCCTCACCCACAATTAAAATTGCACCATTAGCAAGTAATGATGCTGTAATTCGGTTAAATTCCGCTTGTCTGTAAATGGTAAATTCACCATCTGATATTTCTTCCTGAGAATTATCGGGGGAAATTTCACCCTGTCGAAAAATCAGAGTAG
>B570J13885_100123_pt1 | contig 11781 bp, 9 predicted proteins | sample LakMenEpi21Jul08_FD_13885 | JGI IMG/M metagenome (IMG submission 13885)
ACATGAGAACGTACCGCAATTAATCTAATTTCATAACGTTTTTTAAAACTGTTAAAATCAATTTCGGCAATACAATCACATCTACCTATAGGTAATTCTTCCTGATAATGTCCCCACCAAATCCCCGGAAAAGGATTATTATTAGAGTTATCTCGGATATTAAAATCAGTTTTAATATATTGGATTTTATTTCCTTTCCAATCCTGTTGATTTTGATGACGAGAATTTTCAAACCAACAATTTTTAATTAGTAATTTGGGAATAGGATTTCCCATTCCACAGGGTTCTAAAAGTTTTAATTCTAAAAATAAATCTTTGCCCAAATCTGCAACCGTCACCACCAAATCAGCTTGTACACTGGGAATGAGATTAATTCCTCCTAAAGATTGGCGTAATTTCTGGTTAATTGCGGCTGTAAATAAAGGGATATTTTCTATTAATAAACTCAAACCTGCTGCAAAGGGATGTCCACCAAAACGGTATAATAAATGGGCTTGTTCTTGAACTAGTTGATATAAATCAACAGAATTAATCGACCGGGCTGAACCTCGCGCTAGACATGGGCTAGAATCTGTCTGATTTTCCTTTGCTTCTGTACTTAACAAAATTGTCGGTCGCCCTGTTTCCTGGGCAATTTGTCCGGCAACTAGACCCAAAACACCAACCGCCCATTGAGGATCTTCTAAAACAATGATACTGGTAGTTGATAAGTCTAATTGCCTGAGTTTTTTAGTAACTTGCGCTTGCACATCTTTTTGTAAAGACTTCCGACGGGAATTAGCTAATTCTGTTTCTTCTGCAAGTAGTTGACAACGCTGCATATCTCTACTCGTCAATAATTCTACACAAAAACTAGCGTCACCATGAATGCGACTCACGGCATTAATGCGGGGTCCCAAACCAAAGGAAATATCTGTAGGGCGATCGCCACTTTTCTGGCATAATTCTAATAACTTACCCAGACCTGGCCTTCTTCTTTCTTTGGGTAATTTTTTATAATCTGTGTGTAATTGTTGAATTCCCAATTGTGCCAAATACCGACAATCACCACTTAATTGTACCAAATCAGCAATTAATCCCACCGCTACTAAATCTAATAAATCTGTTAATGGATGTTTGGGAATATCTGGCAAACTTATATATAATGCTTCCACCAATTTATAAGCAACTGCCACACCAGAAAGATGATATAAAGGGTGTTCTTTTGCTAAATAACGCGGGTTAATAATTGCAATTACCGGAGGACGTGCTGATGGTAATGTATGATGGTCAGTTATGATGACATCTATTCCTAAATTTTGGGCATAAATGATTTCTGAAATGTTTGTACTGCCTGTATCGCAGGTAATAATTAATTTACAATCTTGGGAAGCTAAAATATCAATTCCTGGTTTATTTAAACCATGAGATTCTGTTAAGCGATTGGGAATATAATAACTTAATTGGTGATGCTGCTGAAAAAATTCTCCCAAACCATCCCATAATACCGCAGTTGAGGTAATACCATCTGCATCAAAATCTCCCCAAATAGCAACTTTTTCTCCCGTTTTTCTCGCAGTTATTAACCGTTGCACAGCCAAATTCATTTCCTGTCCAAATTCTCCAGGATTCGCAGGTTGATAAATTTGATAATTAATAAAAGCTGCTAATTTTTCCTCATTTTGAATTCCCCGTTGCCAAAATAATTGAGATGCAAAATTACCACTTGTTGCGGGTGCGTACTTTTTTACTAATTCGATAAACCAATCTGGGGGTTTTTCTGTTGTTGTTAAAATCCATTCCATTGTTAGTTGTTAGTTGTTAGTTGTCAGTTGTCAGTTGTTAGTTGTCAGTTGTTAGTTGTTAGTTGTTCCCTTTTGATTTTAAAGTGATACTTCTGCGATATTTTCCAGACTAGGAAAGTTTTGGTCGATATCTATGGTTTGTTGCTGGTTTTTTTGACGTTGACACCGCACAGCATATTGACAAAATTCACAGATTTTCTGTGATTCCTTAATTTGCGGTAATGATATATTATATTCATAATCTTTTACCCAGTTTGTCAGATTGTTTAATAGTTGATTTAATTCCTGTGCGGTTTTTTGATGTTCTGTTTCATTATATAAAAATTTAATATTTTTAGTTTGCCCTTTTGATTGGACAAACCAGTAAGTCATAGAAATATTTTCTAATAAATAATTGCTAGTTTCTGCCATAACATATATATACAGTCTTGTTTGCCAATTTCGGGCTAATATTTCTCGTTTTGACGGTTGGGGATAGGTTTTCCAGTCGAGAATTTGGGCTTGATTTTGGTCAGCAATTAATAAATCATAAATAACTGTGAGCAGGTAATCTCCAATTTGTAAAGTTCGATAATGTTCACTTTCCCGAAAAGTTTGATTATCAATATTAGTTGTAAATATTTCTGGAGAAATATTACTAAAATCAGTCATCCAACTTTGTAATTGAGAATCTGCTTGTAACAAATTATCAATAGGTAAACCCATTTCTCTTTGCTGCATGAGTAAGTGAAAGCGACTACCTAAAATTTGATATTCTTCGTGTTTGGGATCTATAGGGGTGTTAAGTTGTTCTAAATAACTATGCTGGAATTTGCGAGGACAAGTTGCGAGTAAGTTGAGATGTCCTTGAGAAAGCCTAAGTATTTTCGTGGAAGTTGGTAGCATGATTCTATTTTATTTACAGCGGATTAACATAAGGGTGAGGTATACTTTTGGCGGTCAAGATGCCCGCACCACAAGAGTTTGATTATTAATATCTGTACTTTATAATACCGGAAACTGCTGTATCTATAGGAGGGAACAGGGAAGAATTACTTATTACTTAGTAAAAAATAAAAGGTAAAAGGCTGAAGTGTGTATTCTTCGTTCATCCTCTTACCTTTTTCGTATACCTGATGCTTATTTCATATTAGCTCGCGCATCCCTGACTGCGGCAATAAAAAAGAATCCCGTGAGCGGAATGCTCAAAGCTAGGATAATGGCAGTAGTTTGGAAACCAAAATCTGGTTCTCCATAACTAAGTTCAAAAACCGAACCAACAGCCGCAATCGCTGCAACACAAGCACCACCTAAAAATAAACCGCTTTTTGGAGTTAAATACACTACTAGACCACCCTATACTACTGGTTTGACCGCTTGATATGAGAAGCCGTTTTTAGATAGCTCCTCGGCTAAATTTAAGGAATTTTCCACACGATCTACAAATACCACACCATTTAGGTGATCTAACTCGTGGAGGATACAGCGACCAAGTAAATCATCTGCTTTTAATGTTTGGGGACGACCATATTCATCTTTATAGGCAATTGTTACCACTTCTGGCCGTTTTACATCTAAAAATACGTTGGGAATACTCAAGCAACCTTCCTGAGCCACACAGACCTTACTGCTCACCTGTTTAATCGTGGGGTTAATCAATACCAATGGAGGATGATCTGGTTCGTCTGGTTTACAGTCAATCACAATTAGCTGTTTATTAATCCCGACTTGAGGTGCGGCCAAACCAATGCCATCTGAACTATACATAGTTTGCAGCATTTCGCGCACAATTTGGCGGAGTTCGTCATCTATTTTTGTAACACGCTTTGCAGGTTGACGCAACACGCGATCGCCTAAGTAGTGAATTTGTAGGGGTGGATTTTTTAACTTTTTCTTCTCGACAGCAATATCAGAGGGCATGGTTCTTGATGGCTTCATAGTGAATAATCTTACTAATCTAATTCTATCGTTAGTAGTCTAGTTCTCAGTTGATATAATCCAATGACGTGCATTAAATCATTATGTTCAAAGAAGAAGCTAGGTGGTTGGCAAATATTATCTATTCTCTCAACCCAAACACTGTATTCCCTATACTCAATATTGGTAGTTCAAACCAAAAATTTAGAGAACATGAACAACCTTGGATTGATGAACTATTATTCAAACCAGCTAGAACAAAAGGCTACTCAGTAATTCATGCGGACATGAAAAACGATACAGGCGTTGATCTAGTGGGGGATTTATGCGACCTTGATTTTTTACAGAAACTTTCAGAAATGAATATTCAATCTGTATTGTGTTCTAACTTATTGGAACATATAACAAATAGAGAAGAAATATGTCAAATAATTAGCTCTATTATCCCTAAAGCTGGCTATATTTTCGTTACAGTTCCTTATAAATATCCCTACCACCGCGATCCTATAGATACCATGTTTCGACCTGATATCCAGGAATTGAGTAGCCTATTTCCCGATTTCAAAATTGTCAACTGGAGAAATTCTTGCCGGAGGTTATTTAGTGCAATCAACTACCATTACACCTGTATTATATACACTTGCAATGGTCATTCGACTGATGTTACCCATTTACCAACCTTTGAGGTGGTTCGATTCTTTAAAATACGCATTATGGTTATTCAAAGATATTTCTGTTAGCTGTGTTGTGTTGGAAAAAGTTAATTAGGAAACAGGCAAGAGTTTTACAGCAATTCCGCTTGACCTAAATACATTATCTGCGGGCAAGATGCCCGCACCACAAGAGTTTTATGATTAATATCTGTATTTTCTTAGGTTGTAGTTTATTTGCTGTTCGTACAGTCGCTAATAGATAAGAGAGTTGAAAGTCTCTTTGTGTGTAGGTTTTACCAATTACCTATTACCTATTGCCTTAAATTAGGGTACAAGAAGTTAATAAGGCTTGTTTGAGTAAAACTTCATATTCTTCACTACTAACATGATAAGCGCCAAATCTGGCTAAATGAGGATTCATCATTTGCGCGTCAAATAATATAAATTTCCGTTGACGCAATCTTTCTACTAATTTCACCATTGCGACCTTAGAACCTTCAGAAATTTTGAAAAACATAGATTCACCAATAAAAGCACCGCCAATGACAATTCCTAAAATTCCCCCAGCTAATTCATCACCTAACCAAGTTTCAAAACTATAAGCGTAACCATTTTCATAAAGTAACCAATAAATTTTTTCTAATTCTGGAGAAATCCAAGTTATGTCACGGTTAGCACATCCAGCAACTACACCCAAAAAGTCACGGTTAACAGCGACTGTGAAGCGTTCTTGGTTGAGAAATCGCTGTAATGACTTAGGATAACGAAAACGGTCATCCAAGGGGATTAGAGTCCGTTCCTTGCTTCCATACCATCCCAGGTTATTACTTTCATCAGACATGAGAAAATAACCTTGGGTATAACCCCGAATAATAGCACCAATATCATATTCCATTTCCATTGTCTTTTTTTGACCCTGACAAACAAATTCTATATAAAATATACACAGATGACTCAAGCAATTCCACCTATTACCCTACCACCTTCGCAAAATCCCGAGCAAGAGGGGGAATGGTTACAACAAAACTTGTTAAGCTGGCTTGATGAAGAGTTTATTCCTGAAGTAATTAATCAAAATATAGCCCAGCGGGCTTCACAGATTTTTGTCAGACAACGCATGGAGGGAGAAAACGATTTAGGTTCTCTGGTAATTGCCATTGTCACAGAGATGGAGTCATTTGATTTTTCTAAAAGCTTTTTTGGAGAGTTTGCGATCGCCAACGCCGTTAGCGATCTACTCTTAGATAGCCTGGGAATTGATCATTGTTGTGGACAATAGTATTTTAGTATTGGTCATTGGTTATTGCTCATTGGTTTATAGCGACTTACTACTAACAACTGACCACTGACCACTGACTACTGACCACTAACTACCAACTACCAACTAGACTTAACAACGCCAGGTAAAAGACCCTCATGAGCCCATTCCCGGAGTACGTTCCGAGATAAACCGAAATCACGGTACACACCTCTAGGACGACCAGTTAACCAGCAACGGTTGTGCTTACGAGTAGGAGCACTGTTACGGGGTAATTGTTGAATTTTACGATGAACTTCTAGTTTCAACAATGGAGATTCTGCGGTTCTAAACTCTTCTAATAGTGCTTCTCGCTTTTCAGCATACTTAGCTACCATTTTGGCGCGTTTTTTCTCGCGCTCAATCATACTCTTCTTGGCCATGAATTCCCTAATCTAATAAAAGACAGCACTCCCAATTCTACACCTTTTTTAGTAATTTGTCGAGAAATAAAATCTGAATCCTTTTCACCTTTTGCTGTGAGGACTTACGCAAGTATCACAGCAAAAATTAACAATCCGTTGTCAGTGGTTAGTTGTCAGTTGTCAGTTTTAAACTATTACCAATTACCAATTACCAATTACCAATTACCTATTCCCCTCTTTCTGCTTTCGCAATTTCTAACATGGTCTTAATAACAGAATCAGGATTCAGACTAATAGAATCTATACCTTGTTGAACGAGAAAGCGGGCAAATTCTGGATAATCGCTGGGTGCTTGTCCACAAATACCAATTTTGCGGCCATTTTGTTTAAATGTAGTTATGGCTTTAGCAATTATTCGTTTTACAGCTTCATTGCGTTCATCAAATAAATGTGCTACCAATTCAGAATCTCGATCTAATCCTAATGTTAATTGTGTTAAATCATTAGAACCAATAGAGAAACCGTCAAAAATTTGGCTAAATTCATCAGCTAATAAAACGTTACTGGGTAATTCACACATTACATAAACTTCTAAGCCATTTTCACCTTTAACTAAACCATTTTTTGCCATTTCTGCTAATACTCGTTTTCCTTCTTCGGGGGTACGACAAAAGGGAATCATCAAAATCATATTGGTTAAACCCATTTCATTTCTGACCCGTTTCATAGCCTCACACTCTAAAGCAAAACCTTCACAATAACGGGGATCATAATAACGAGAAGCACCACGCCAACCAATCATCGGATTTTCTTCTTTGGGTTCAAATTGTCTACCTCCTAAAAGATTAGCATATTCATTACTTTTGAAATCAGACAATCTCACAATTACAGGTTTAGGATAAAATGCAGCCGCAATTGTGCCGATACCTTGGGCTAATTTAGTAATAAAAAATTCGGCTTTGTTTTCATATTGTGCAGTTAATTCACTAATTTTATATTTGGCAAGTTCGTCTTCTAATTTGTCAAAATGTAATAATGCTAAAGGATGGGCTTTAATATGATTAGCAATAATAAATTCCATTCTTGCTAAACCAACACCATCATTAGGAATTGCAGTTAAACCCAGGGCTTCTTCAGGATTACCTACATTCATCATAATTTTAGTCCGAGTTCGGGGCAAGTTATCTAAAGTTAATTCTTGAATTTCAAACTTTAATAAACCTGAATAAACTTGACCTGTTTCCCCTTCTGCACAACTAACAGTAATCTCTTGTTCAGTTTCTAAAATTGTGGTCGCATTTCCACAACCAACGATAGCAGGAATGCCCATTTCTCTAGCAATAATTGCTGCATGACAGTTACAAACAACTACAGGAGTATATTTATCCGTGAAAACTAGATAATTATGATGATTCGCAACAGTAATATTATAAACTTCAGCGTCTACTTCATCTACAACTTTAACAACTCGTTGCATCCGAATATCACCTTGCAGAAGTTGTTCAAATTGACCTATTTCACGGAGTTGTTTATCAGAAATTAGGAGATTTTTATCTTTTCTAAGTTTGATTTCTCCTGTTACATTGTCATCAAATAGTTGATTAGTAGCAAAGAAACGGGTTTGAATAGTTCTTGGAGTAACTTCTCCCTTGACTCGTTGGGTATATTCTAAAATTTGCTCTAATTTTTCTACAATTTGGACATTGTAGATATGACGATTTCTGGTAACTTGAGGAACAGTATTAATTTTTAAACAAGCAATAATGACAGCTTGTAGTAAGTTTTCTTCAGAGATATAGATGTTAATGCGATTATTAGCATAGCAACCATCACCATCAATTACACCCCCTAAAAAGTGATAAGAAACTTCTGAAGTGTTTTCTAGGAGAATTTGGGTAATCTGTTGTTCCTTTTGTTTTAAGTCGTAAGCTATAGCTTTAGAATAAACACGATAAGCTGTAGCTTGTCCTTTTACCTGTTTTCCTCGGACGTAACCTGAAGATACTGGTTTCTCACAAGGAGTAAAAGATTTACCATAAACAGCATTCATTTCGTCATTCATAGTAACTATGAATGCTTGTTTTTCTGGTAAACATTTTTGAATAAACTGGACTTCCCCACGAGTTCGACTAGTGTAAATTGAACCGTCTGTGATGATTCCCCCAATCAGATAAGCTAAATCAGCTTCTTGATTTTTGTTGTCACCCAATGTGGGAATATTCTGAGATACAAGCACCATTTCCTGAGTATCTAACATTTCTTGAATCTCAGTTTTGGTATATTCACCATTCCGAAGGTTGACCATTTTATGATCAGGAGTTAATCGCAGGATATTATCTGTGACTTTCCCAGTTTGAGATACACTCACACCAATTGTTTTAGATGTCCGTTTCATGGCATCTTCAATGGGTTTCCATTCCATTTGATGGGTTTTGGTGTTGAGGGCTAAAGTTGATAATCCTTGATATCCTTGTTCATAAATCTGCTGAATGGTCATAAAACCTTGATTGGTGAGAATTTTTGTCTCTCCATCAAAACAAGTCCGTCCCCCAGAGTTAGTGACAATAGCGCTGGCTTTTTTCATAATCGGCTCCCAGTCGGGGTCTGTGCGATTGGTAACTAGCACTTCTCCAGCTTGAAAGAGATTAATTTGTGATACATCTAGAATTACTCTAGCTTGACCTTGACCGATCATTTCCCCCACACTTCGACCTGTTAATAAAACTTGACTTTTTTCCTTGAGTTGATAAGTTTTGAGAACGGTTTTTGATTTTTGAGATTGAACGGTTTCTGGTCTAGCTTGGACGATAAATAATTCACCAGTTACCCCATCTTTTGCCCATTCAATATCCATTGGTGTGGTTATTCCTCGAATTTGGGAATAATGATCTTCAATGATACAAGTCCATTCAGCTAGTTGTAATATTTCTTGATCATTTAGAGCAAATTGATGACGTTCAAGTTGAGGAACGGAGATATTTTTAGTTAATTTTGATCCACCTAGATCATAAATCATTTTAATTTCTTTTGTTCCCAAACGTTTTTGGAGAATGGGTTTATATCCTTGTTTTAAAGTTGGTTTAAATACTAAATATTCATCGGGATTAACAGCACCTTGGACAATAGTTTCACCCAAACCATAAGCAGCAGCGGTAATTAAAGCGGCATTTTTAAAACCTGTTTCAGTGTCTATAGAAAACATGACTCCAGAAGATGCTAAATCAGAACGTACCATTTTTTGGACACCCACAGACAAAGCTACTTCAAAATGATCAAAACCTTTAATTTGTCTGTAGGAAATTGCCCTGTCTGTGAAGATAGAAGCAAAGCATTTATGGCAAGATTCTAACAAGCTTTTAATGCCATGAACATTCAAATAAGTTTCTTGTTGTCCGGCAAAACTAGCATCTGGTAAATCTTCGGCCGTGGCACTAGAACGCACAGCCACATCAATATTAATACCGTATTCTTGACATAAACTTTGATAGGATTTAATGATCGCTTCTTGCAATTCTAGCGGAAATGGAGTTTCTAACATTAATGATCTGGCTTTTTTTCCACATTCTTGCAAATTAGCCATATCCTCCACATCTAAATCTGCAAAAATCTTTCTTAATTTTACCTCTAAACCAGCCGCAGTAATAAAGTATCTATAAGCATAAGCAGTTGTCGCAAAACCATGAGGAACTTTCACCCCTTTGGAACTTAATTGTTGAATCATTTCCCCTAAAGAAGCGTTTTTACCACCTACAAAGGGAATATCTGCAATTCCCACGGAATTAAAGGGTAATACTAAAGCTTCTTGATTAATTTGGCTATGTTCTTGGTTGTGTCCAATTTGCAGCATATTCTGAAATTCCTTAAATATAATGTTATTTAATTCAGAACCGAATTTAAATGTATATCTTTGAGGATGTTGCTGATATATTTGTATTCTAGACTATAATTCGACTTGAGAATAATATGGCGAAATAATACGTAATATATATAGAGCTTGCACGTGACCTAAGTATAAATTAATCCTACTCTGTTATCTCTGCGGCTCTGCGTGAGACAAATTCATACTTTTATTTAATTTAATTTATTTAATTTATTTATCACCAAATCTCACTTAAATCTAACACAAATCCTGGCAAAATATCCTCACCAGTTAATGTTTGAGGATTATCTAATTCTTCAACTCCACAATTAGGACGATAAATAAATACTTGGCGTTGTTTTCTATCAATTAACCAAGCTAATTGTGTGCCATTATTTATATATTCTTGCATTTTTTCTTTTAATGTAGATAAACTATCATTTTCTGAACGCAATTCTACTACAAATTCGGGACAAATAGGCGCGAATTTCTTTCTTTTCTCTGCGGGTATTATTTCCCATTTTGTCCGTTTTATCCATGCTGCGTCAGGAGAACGGACTGCACCATTAGGTAGGGTAAAACCACCACTAGAACCAAATCCTACTCCTGTACCATCTTGCTTTATCCAAATACCTAATTGGCCAATTAAATTAAAATTGCGTTGATCTGCTTCTGAATCTGTAGGAGACATAATCAATAAATCTCCAAGGTGGTTACGTTCAATTCTCAAATCACGGTTTAACTGACAGAAATCAAAAAACTGATCATCTGTTATGATTATGTTTGGTTGTATTTTCAAAACCATTGGTAAGGTTTCTATAACTACAGTTGTTTGAGTTTTCATAATTTTTGTTTTCATATTATTAGGACTTACGCAAAATATCCTCAAAACCTCTTTTCTCTGTGTCCTCTGTGCCTCTGTGGTTAGATATTCCGTGATCCGTGCATAAGTCCTGATTATGTATGATAGGAAAAACATTGTTGCGTGTAGGGGTTTAGCAATGCTAAACCCCTGCATGATTTTAAAATTCTCCAGCTAAAGCAGGAATACACCTTTCACACAATAAAGGATGTTCTGCTGATTCACCAACATGGCTAGAATAGTTCCAACAGCGATCGCATTTCTGATATAATTTACCATTATGGTCTTGTTCTGCGGCATTGACTACCCCAATATCCCAATTATCTTCACCTTGAACTCGCAAAGTTTTTAATCCTTTTAATGTGTCAGGTGTATCTAATAATTGTACCTCTGAAGTTAGGAACAAATACCGTAATTCATCAATTCCATTACCCCTAATATTCAAAGGTTCAATGACAGCGCGTAATTTTTCATCACTTAGATAAATTAAAGCAATAGCTTCTAAAGAAGAACCAATTAACTTTTCTGTCCGTGCTTGTTCTAAAACCTTATTAACATCACCACGAATCCGTCGCAGTGTTTTCCAAAATTCTGCTAATTCGGGATTATCCCATTTATCATCTACTTGCACCCAACCAGCTTGAAAAACTGATTTATATTGGGTTTCGTAGGGGATAAATTGCCAGATATCTTCCGCAGTATGACACAAAACGGGAGCGATCGCTTTCGCTAAATTTTCCAAAGCAATTTGTAAAACTGTTTGACAGCTACGACGACGGAAAGCATCAGCAGAACTGATATATAATCTATCTTTAGCAATGTCTAAATAGAAATTTGACAAATCTACAACACAGAAATTCTGTACAGTTTGAAAAAAGCGGAAAAACTGGAAACTATCAAAAGCTTCCGTCACCTCATTAAACACCTCACGAATGCGGTGCAGCATATATTTATCCAAATCGGGTAAATCTTCAAAAGCTACAGCATCCTTCTGAGGATCAAAATCATGCAAACTACCCAATAAAAACCGCGCCGTATTGCGGATTTTATTTCTTACATCAGCTA
>B570J13885_100124_pt1 | contig 11709 bp, 10 predicted proteins | sample LakMenEpi21Jul08_FD_13885 | JGI IMG/M metagenome (IMG submission 13885)
TTCAGGTTAGTCATGAATTTGGTCAATATTTTTTTAGAGTTCCTTTAACTAAATCTGCGAAAATTGTTCATGGTAATTCATTAAGAATTGATTGGGAAACCGTTGTCGACAAGGAAAAGTTAAGTTTCATCTTAGGAAATCCCCCATTTGTTGGTCATCATTATCAGTCAGTATCGCAGAAAGAAGATTTACACAATGTGCTTTATGATGTTCAAGCAGCAGGAGTTATGGACTATGTATCTGTATGGTTCTACAAATCTGCTCAGTATATTCAAAATACAAGAATAAAAGTTGGTTTTGTTGCAACAAATTCTGTGGCACAAGGAGAGCAAGTAGGAATTTTGTGGAATATTTTATTTAGTAAGTTTAAGATAACTATACATTTTGCACATAGAACTTTTAAGTGGAATAATGAAGCTAAAAGTAATGCTGCTGTACATTGCATCATAGTTGGTTTTGCTAATTATAACACCGATGAAAAATATATATTTGATTATCAAGATATAAAGGGAGAAGCACAATTAATTAAAGCTAAAAATATTAATCCTTATCTAGTGGATGCCAGTGATATAATCATACCAAATAGAAATAAGCCTATGTGTAATGTTCCTCCAATGATATACGGAAGTAAACCAACAGATGGAGGGCATTTTTTACTATCAGAAAAAGAGAAAATTGAGTTTCTTAACAAAGAACCACAAGCTAGTAAGTTTATCAAGCCATTTATTAGTGCCAGAGAATTTATTAATGGTGGAAAAAAATGGTGTTTATGGTTATTAGATGCAAAACCAAATGAGTTACAAAATATGCCTGAAGTATTGAAAAAGGTAGAAGCCGTAAAAAAATTTAGATCAGAAAGTGTTGCTGCTTCCACTAGAAATTATGCTAGTCATACCTTATTTAGACAAATTACTCAACCAAAAGCAGACTATATTCTCATCCCTAGAACAACTTCCGAAAATAGAAAATACATACCAATTGGATTTTTTTCGGTCGAATATATAGTCAGCGATACTTGTCAGTCAATTCCTGAAGGAAATATCTACCTTTTCGGTATTCTCACTTCAGAAATGCACATGACATGGGTAAAATATGTATGTGGAAGATTAAAAAGTGATTATCGCTATTCAAATACCATCGTTTATAATAACTATCCCTTTCCTGAAAACGTCAATGAGAAACAAAAACAGAAAGTAGAAACAGCCGCGCAAGCAGTATTAGACACCAGAGCAAAATATCCTGATAGTAGTTTAGCTGATTTGTATGATCCCTTGACAATGCCACCAGACCTAGTAAAGGCACATCAAATATTAGATAAAGCCGTAGACTTATGTTATCGTCCCCAGCCCTTTGTCAGTGAATTAAATCGAATTGAATTTTTATTTAGTCAATATGAAGCCTTAAATGCTCCCTTACTCAAACCAGAGAAAAAGAAAAGAACGAAAAAAAGCAGTTAATTGTTAAATAAAATTAATATAAAGTAAACTTCTACCATAAATATTAAGGGTTAATATCGTCCCAAAGCTCTGAAACTGGGAAAGTTTGCCCCCTGCTGCTACCTGTGCTATGGACTCTTGCAAATCAGCTAATATTTGGGCTTTTGGTTCTTGTTCATCAATCCAAGCTAAACCACTGATATGATCAGAGTTGATAGAGTTTATAAGCTGTTGCCATAGTTCTAACGGTACGAGTACATCAGTTGTTTTTCCATCTACATTGGTGACATAACGAACCTGATTTTCAATTTTTGTCATCATCATTAGATATCTCCTTTTATGTTTTTATTGTATGCTATAGCTAGTTGCAATTCTGAGAATATGCAGACGGAAAATTTTTCCACAAAAAACAACTTGTACTTATACTCCATAATTTAATGCTAAGTTAAGAGTTATTAGCCCTTTTTTCCACACTTACCTAATGTCCAGCGTTTATCCCCGAAGACAACGGCAGCTTGAAAGTTTAGTTCAAAAGTTTGGTTTGTCACTAAATTCACCAATAAAGTGGCAATTATTGGACTTGGCTCTAACTCATCCTACCGTCTCCGATACCGCCAATTATGAACAACTAGAATTTGTCGGCGATGCGGTGGTACGTCTCGTGGCGGCTGTGGTATTATGGGAACATTACCCTGATTGCTCCGTTGGTGATTTTGCCGCTATTCGTTCCGTTTTAGTGAGCGATCGCATTCTCGCCCAATTAGCAAGAGAATATGGTTTAGAATTATATTTATTGGTGGCTGGTAGTGCTACTGCTGACCATATCGGCCAAGAATCACGATTAGCAGATTCTTTTGAAGCAGTTCTAGGAGCGCTTTACCTGAGCACTCAAAATCTTAACCTGATTCGTCCTTGGTTAGATTCCCATTTCCAACGGCTAACCACAGAAATCCGTCTTGACCCTGCTATGCTTAATTATAAAGCAGCTTTACAAGAATGGACTCAAGCACAATTTAAAGTTCTTCCAGAATATCGAGTTTTAGAAATCAGTCAACCCCACCGCACACATGAGCGCTTCTTTGCTGAAGTTTGGTTACATGAAAAAATGTTAGGACAAGGTAAAGGCCGTTCTATTAAAGCCGCAGAACAAGCCGCTGCAAAAGAGGCTTATTTGCTAATTAACGCTCAAGTCACAGATGAATAATTGTAACAATGCTTAGGGCTTGACTTTCTAACGTGGTAAAATACTCTTCATTATTGTATTTTTGTAACTAGAAAATACTACTAAAGCCTAGTTTTTACGGTTAAAAGTCCTAAGAAAACATATAAAAAATCACACTTATTCCAAGTCGTAGGTAATTAAAAGTGAGCAATCGAACTAGTGATAACTCAGAAAAAACATTTCTTTCAGTAAATTCACCGAAAATAATCGACGGTAAATTAGATTATCATGACTGTTATCCAGAAGAACAGCTAATTTATCAACACTTATTAAATTTAGTCGGAAAAGAATCTCCTAACCAAATATTGGATAGAATTCGCGCATTATTTATTGAAGCAGCAAATTATCCTGAACCAGAAATTCTCCCCATTTTAGACAAAATTATCCTATCTAAAACCGCAAATGACAACTTTAAGTTTTTTCTCAACAAATGTTGTCATCTTCTCGTCAGTCACTGGCTCATAAACCCTCTACTACATAGTGCAATTACTGATTTAGCAAGTTTATTTAAGAGTATACCCAATAATTTCACGTACGCGACCAAGATTAATATGCGTTCCCGTGAAATTAGCCGTCTACGGGAATTGGTTAAATTATTTGTTAACAGCGAACAGTATTTAATTTTACAGCGTTTTACTCACCTAGTTAATAACACTGTTGCTGTAACCAAGAGAAAAGATGAGCAACCACTGATAATTTTAATTCGCCGTTATCCTTATTTATACCAACATTATCTAACGACCGCAAACCCCACTACTGAACAAAAAGAAGCACTCAAACATTTTCAGTTAAAAGTACAAAAAAAGTTTGAAATTGATTTATTACAATATGTAACTTATAAAGTGCGACGAATTAATCTGTTAAAAAACACCTCAACTACTGAAGCCAATCGAATTTTGCGCCCTGTAAATAATCCTACATTATTAACCGATAGTGAACTTTACACCACCTTAAAGCATTTTCTTGGTAAAGTCGAACATGGTAATACATATCATGAATTGGCACAACAGTTTATAAACTATGGTGGAAAAACTAAAAATTTCGGCAGTTTCAAAGAGGATTTATATAAATATTTGATCTCTTCCGTAGACGAATCTTATGGAAAAAAACAGTTTAATCAAAAACTATATAAATACTTACAAAATATTTCGACTCAGGCAAATGAACAAAAAGTTAATGATGTATTATTAATGAAAACTTGTTGTGATTTATTAAACTTTTTAGTTATTAATCACAAATCATCACCACAGCACTTTATTTTCTTAGATTTGATTAATAATCAAGGAGCATTACCGACAATAGGCTTATTATTAAAAATTGTTCTGATTTGTCATAAAGTTAAACCATTATTAGAGAAGAAATTAGCGATTTTATTTAATCACTATGAAAACTCTACCACTAATTCTATTGGCTGGTTAGTGGAAACCTTAGAACAATTGAATATTGCTTTTAGTATTAATTTTGGTGAAATTGACTTATCATTTTTCAAAAGATTCTGTTAAAAATATATCATTTTTCAGTCTTATGAAGTACACACCTTTTCCCTTGTACTAATTGGTAATTTAGCATAACAGATACTGAAGATCGAAAATACAGCGTTTTCCACTCTGATAAGATACAAAGTTGCATCATGAAACTCTTGTGCTAGAAGCCTCTTGACCGCTATATGTGTACCTCATAAAACCGGGAAGTGCTGTAAATGGGTACTACTGAAGTATTAATCAATTTTCTTATTTAAGAGCGTGTTTAAACAAGACAGACAAAAAATCTGTCCTGTTATCACAATATAGGTTGTTGTGGATGTTAAAACTTAGTAACGACGAGAATTTCCGCCACCGTCGCCACCATATCCACCTCGTCCACCACCACCACCACGGTCTTCTTTGGGTTTAGCTTTGTTAACTTTTAAACTGCGTCCCATCCATTCAGCACCATCAAGCGCTTTAATTGCTACTTCCTCTTCCGCGTCTGAACTCATTTCTACAAAACCGAAACCCCGGACGCGTCCAGTTTCTCGGTCAACAGGTAGTTGAGCTTTTTTAACAGTTCCATATTCCGAAAATGCCTGTTTGAGGTCTTCTTCTTTAACATCATAGGACAAATTACCGACGTAAATTGACATTGAATAGCTCCAGAAATTAGCAAGTGGACTTTTACACCATAAAGCATGAGGAATGCCTTAAGTATATAATACCCGTAATTAGGGTTTATTTTTTAATTGGGCATGGAAATCCATTTTGTTACAGCAGGGGAAAGATCCTCGACTGTTCCGATATACAGGACTTCCCGGTATTATGAGGTACATATCTAGCAGGTAAGATGCTCACACCACAAAAGTTTTATGATTCAATCTTGTACCTCATTAGTGCGGAAAATGCTGTAAGTTTGGGATTCTAAGAAGAGGAAGGAGTGTGATGAGATTTCGTAATTGGCATTAAATAGGATTTTGGTAGTTTTAAGTCAGCAAATTCACAGATAGAACTAAAAGCACAAAAACGGCAATGGTTTCCGGGATTTGGGGGAAATATTCGACTAAATTTACTATTTTCAGCTTCATATTGTTGGAGATCTTCTTGATGTTGATGAGCTATATTAGCCAATTGAGATTCCAGATCTGTAAACTCATTATTACTAATAGTAATTAATTCAGATTTTTGACAAATTTCCAAATTATAAAAAGAAGCAACTGCGCTTTTATCAGGATAAAGATAACGGGCTGCAAGTAAATAAACTAATGCTTGTCTGTTGTCAAAAGCAGACTTACCAGTTTTAAAATCTAAAATATGTAAAGTGCTATCAGACTCGATAAATATACAGTCCATAGTAGCATATAAACGAAAGCCATAATTTGGTTTTTCAATAACAATCGGTTTGGGGAAACCTTCATCACCTGAAGTTAATTCTAGAATCCTTTTACCTAATAATAAAGGGGAATTTTGATATTTTCTTAAAATTTGCAATACCCGATATTTAACTGTCTCATGAGCAGTGCTTAATCCCAATAATCGGGCAACCTTTTCCACACCATCAACCTGAGTTAACCAATGAAGATGATGATGAAATTCATATACACCTTTTTGGGCAAGAATCCCAATTCTCTGGGGCGGGGTAGCTTTAGCCAGCAGAGCTTTAACCTGTGGTTCATGTTGCCGCGCTTTAATAAATCCCCTTCTCATTTGACAATGCCAATGCTCCTGTCCCCGACTGGGGGCAAATAAAGACCAAAGGTGGTAACTAACAAAGGGTCTATCGGGGGTTGACATTGCTCATGTAGAGTGAGAGAAATTACCTTGGGGATACTTGCGGCTTAGTGGCTGTTCCACAGCTTTGCGGGATATTTCCTAATAATAAATAATGATACACGGGAGAGATTGTCCATGACGAGTAACCCTAGCAAATCCGGTGAGATCAAGTTTGGTACTGATGGATGGCGCGGAATCATTGCTGATGATTTTACTTTCCCCAATGTGCGGAAAGTTACCAGGGCGATCGCTAGTTATTTAGAAACTGCCTATAGTCAGGACAGGCCTGTTTTAATTGCCTACGATACTAGATTTTTAGCTGACGAGTTTGCCCGGACTTCTGCGGCAGTTTTGGCAGATTTGGGCTGGAATGTGCAAATTACTGATCGGGATTGTCCCACCCCAGTAATTGCCTATAATGCCCGTCTTCTCAATTCTGCCGGGGCTTTGATGTTTACTGCTAGTCATAATCCTGCGCCTTATTGTGGGATTAAATATATTCCTGATTATGCAGGACCTGCGACTCCAGAAATTACTGATACTATTGTGTCTAATATAGAAACGGCCTCCGATGAGTTACCCGGAAGTAACCCATCTGGTTCGATTTCTACTTTTGATCCGAAGCCCGCTTATTTGCATTTTATCTACACCTTGTTGGATGTGGAAAAAATTAGAAGTGCGAATTTAAAGGTTAAGTACGATGCCCTTTATTCTACCTCACGTGGTTATTTAGATGAAGTCTTGCAACACTGTGGTTGTCAATTAGAAAGTTTCCACACCTGGCGAGATGTGCTTTTTGGGGGTGGTATGCCTGAACCTAAAGGGGAACAGTTAGTTGAGTTGGTGGCTTCTGTGAAGGCTGATCATGCGGATTTGGGTTTGGCTACCGATGGTGATAGCGATCGCTTTGGGATTGTTGATGAACAAGGTAATGTCTTGACTCCCAATACAGTGCTGTTAGTTCTAGCACGGCATTTAATAAAAAACAAGGGTAAAAGTGGGGCAATCGTTCGCACTGTGGCAACTACGCATTTATTAGATAATTTTGCTGCTAAGTATGGGTTGCAAATTTATGAAACCGCAGTGGGTTTTAAGTACATTGGTGAGAAAATGCGGGAAACTGCCGTTTTGATTGGTGGGGAAGAATCCGGTGGTTTAAGTATCATTGGTCATATTCCTGAAAAAGATGGGGTTTTAGCAGATATGCTAGTGGCTGAGGCGATTGCTTATGAAGGTAAGCCTTTAAGTCAGTTGGTACAGGAAGCTATAGCCGAAGCTGATGGTCCTTTGTATAACAATCGCTTAGATCTACATCTAACGGAAGCTCATAAAATAGCTGTGATTGATAGTTATACTCAAAAGCCCCCCTCAGAAGTGGCAGGAATCAAGGTGAAAGCGGTAGGTAGGAAAGATGGTATCAAACTCTATTTAGAAGAGGGTAGTTGGGTGTTACTGCGCCCTTCTGGAACAGAACCTTTGGTGAGGGTGTACATGGAAACTAACTCACCAGAAAAACTTAGTCAGATTGCTCAATTCATGGCAGCGGAAATTGCTAAATTGGGTTAACTGAACATTCCCGTAGAGATGTTTTATGAAACGTCTCTACACAATTGGTCATAAATTTATATTTTTGCAGTTATGAAGATTTTGATAAATTTTTTGATAGTATTAATCATAGCCATTTGGGTAGCAGCGATCGCTCTTATCTCTGTCCAAAATGCTACTCCTGTATCTTTACGATTCTTGGTTTTTCAATCAATCCAAATTCCTTTTGGTTTAATGTTAGCTTTTAGTGTGGTTGTAGGTTTGTTGAGTACAGCAGTTTTACAACCTTTATGGGAATTGGGAGAATCTCAATCTAGAATAGATGAAGATGGAGACTTTTTTGTTGATGATGAGGATTTTTAGAGTTTTCTCACCCCAAGACGGGTTTAACCAACTTTTGCTTTTAGATATAGAGCGATCGCCCGCACCTTAATCTAAAATAGTCCCAAAGAGTAAAAACCGTAAATCTGGATATGACCACAGCTACACCCGTAAAAACTGAATACGAAGCAATTATAGGCCTAGAAACACACTGTCAACTCAGCACCAACACCAAAATTTTCTCCAATAGTTCCACAGCCTTTGGTGCTGACCCCAATACTAACATTGACCCAGTGTGTATGGGTTTACCAGGAGTTTTACCCGTACTTAACGCCAAAGTTCTCGAATACGCCGTTAAAACGGGTTTAGCGTTAAATTGTCAAATTGCTCGGTATAGTAAATTTGATCGCAAACAATATTTTTATCCTGATTTACCGAAAAATTACCAAATTTCTCAATATGATTTACCCATAGCCGAACATGGTTGGATAGAAATTGAATTAGTCGATGATGCAGGAAACCCCAGTCGTAAACGCATTGGTATCACTCGATTACACATGGAAGAGGATGCAGGTAAACTTGTACACGCAGGTAGTGAAAGGCTTTCCGGTTCTACCTATTCTCTCGTAGATTATAATCGCGCTGGTATCCCCTTGGTAGAAATTGTTTCTGAACCTGATTTACGAACAGGACAAGAAGCCGCCGAATATGCCCAAGAACTACGGCGAATTGTGCGCTATCTTGGTGTCAGTGATGGAAATATGCAAGAAGGTTCTCTGCGTTGTGATGTAAATATTTCTGTCCGTCCCGTGGGACGAGAGCAATTTGGCACTAAGGTAGAAATTAAGAACATGAACTCCTTTAGTGCGATTCAAAAAGCGATAGATTATGAAATTGAACGTCAAATAGCCGCTATTGAATCAGGAGAAAAGATTATTCAAGAAACCCGTCTCTGGGAAGAAGGTTCACAACGCACCAGTAGTATGCGAATCAAAGAAGGTTCTAGTGATTATCGCTACTTCCCTGAACCAGATTTAGCACCCATTGAAGTTACTCAATTAGAATTAGATTCATGGTTAAATCAATTACCACAACTACCCGCCCAAAAACGCCATTATTATGAAAATGATTTGGGACTTTCAGCTTATGATACACGGGTCTTAACCGAGGATAAACCAGTTGCAGATTATTTTGAAAGTGCTATTTCCAAAGGTGCAAATCCTAAATCTGCTGCTAACTGGATTACTCAAGATATCGCTGGTTACTTGAATAAACAAAAACTCACCATCTCCGAAATTAAACTGACTGCTGTTAACCTTGCAGATGTGATTACTCGCATTGAAAATGGTAAAATCAGCAACGCTCAAGCTAAGGAAAAACTCACAGATTTATTAAATGGAATTACACCTGAAGAAGCCTTTGCAGGTCAAGAACTAATTGCAGATCGTACCATTCTTGAACCCATAATTGATGAAATTATCGCCGCTAATCTTCAACAAGTAGAAAAATACCGCAAAGGTAACACTAACCTCAAAGGTTTTTTCGTGGGACAAGTCCTGAAAAAAACCAATAAACGCGCAGAACCCAAACTTACCAATCAATTGCTAGAAGAAAAACTCAATAATCCCATTTAGGTTCAGAGAGAACTCTTAACGGACAGTTTAAGCACATGAAATTAAAATAATGACACGGTTTTTTTTAGTGCTACGCATCTTTTCAAAACATCTTTTTTTTGACCGAGTTTTAAACTGGTGTAAATGAGTGTTTCTTGTCTGTTCCTTGTTAAGAGTTCCCTGGTCCCTTTTTTTGTAAAAAAAGATTGTCATCAACAGATAAACTCACAATAGAGCAAACGTAATCTAGATAATTGTAAGCAGAATTATGGCAGATTGGCAAATAATTACTGGTGGTGTGACAGCAGCACGGGGGTATAAAGCAGCGGGAATTACAGCAGGTCTGAAAGCTTCGGGACTACCGGATTTAGCCCTAATTGTATCAGATGTGGAAGCGATCGCAGCAGGTGTATTTACCACCAGTCAAGTCAAAGCAGCTTGTGTAGATTATTGTCGACAAGTGTTACAAGGAAAACATAGTGCTAGAGCCATTCTTTGTAATGCGGGACAAGCTAACGCCGCTACAGGTGAACAAGGTATTAAAGATGCTCAAGAATGTGCAGACCTATTAGCTCAAGAATTAGGTATTAACCCGGAATCCATCTTGTTAGCTTCTACCGGCGTAATTGGTCAACGGATAAAAATGGATATTTTGCGAGGTGGTATCCCTAAAGTAGTAGCAGAACTATCAGAAACAGGCTCAGACGCAGCCGCAGGGGCAATTGTGACTACAGATTTAATCACAAAATCCATCGCATTAGAGACTACTATAGGTGAACGTCCGGTGCGAATTGGTGGAATTGCTAAAGGTTCAGGAATGATTCACCCCAACATGGCCACAATGTTAGCTTTTGTTACCTGTGATGCTGCGGTATCCTCTACACTTTGGCAACAAATGTTAACTAGAGCCGCGGATAGAAGTTTTAATTCTATCACTGTTGATGGTGACACAAGTACCAATGATTGTTTAATCGCTTTAGCAAATGGTCAATCTCGCACCCCAGCAATTACCGAAATGGGGGCAGAAGCTCAGAAATTAGAAGCTATGTTAACCTATGTATGTCAACATTTAGCGAAAGCGATCGCACGTGATGGCGAAGGTGCAACCTGTTTAATAGAAGTCCAAGTTTCTGGGACCCATGACGAACTATCAGCCCGCCAAATTGCAAAAACCATTGCAGGTTCATCTTTAGTCAAAGCGGCCATTTTTGGTCATGACCCCAATTGGGGACGGATTGCGGCTGCTGCTGGTCGGGCTGGAGTCCCCTTTGAACAGGAAAACCTCTCTGTTAAATTAGGGGATATTTTACTATTTGAAAATGGTCAACCCTTACCTTTTGATAAAGCCGCAGCTAGTGCATATTTAAAAGCAGCCGCTCATGGTGAATATATGCAATCAGACACAGTATTAATTGCTGTTAGTGTTGGTAATGGCCATGGTACAGGTCAGGCTTGGGGTTGTGATTTGAGTTATGATTATGTGAAAATTAACGCAGAATATACCACTTAACAAAATCGGGCGTTGCTGAATGGAAATTGAAAAATCAATAGCTAGAAATTTTACTCTCCGAGACTCCGCGCCTCTGCGTGAGGTAAAATCATACTCTTAAACAACAACGCCGACTTTTGTAAATTTCCAATCAGAGGTGTATTTTATGCGGTTACGCTCAATGCAGTTAATTTTTATAACAGGACTAATGGGGTTACTTTCCTGGATATGGACACCCACAGCCTTCGCCTTAACACAGATTAAATTATCTCATATTGCTTACCACGAATGTCCACCAGAACTAGCAACAGGAATAGTTGGTAGTAGCGGTTCAAGTGCTGCTAGTTGCTTCATCGTTACGGGTAAAGCAAAAAATGGCACTCGCAAAACCGTCTATGATGCGGATATTTTTGGGCGTATATATGACGCTAATGGTGATTCAACCTTACAAAATCGCACCCGTCTAGGTTTAATTGAGGAAGTCCCTCCCGGAGATAGTGATTTTGAATTTAGAATCACTGTCCCCAGTAATCAGCCCTTACCATTGCAGCTTAAACAATTTAAAGCTGCTGGGTTTAGCGGACGAGTCAGAAGATAATCCCTGTAGAGATGTTCCATGGAACGTCTCTACAAAAATAAAATTGTAATTTGGGCGTTAAAACCCTTGCACCAAAGTAGCACGCGCTAAACTATCTAGAATACCACCAGCTATATTCAAGGCCAAAAATGCCAGAATAGGGGAGAAATCCATACCACCCAAAGAGGGAATGATAGAGCGAAATAGATTAAGATAGGGGTCACTAATTTGGCTTAAAGCTGCAAATGGTTGATTAGACCAGTC
>B570J13885_100125_pt1 | contig 11694 bp, 8 predicted proteins | sample LakMenEpi21Jul08_FD_13885 | JGI IMG/M metagenome (IMG submission 13885)
AGACAAAAATAGGGCTGTATTATAGGCTTTACAAGCCTCTTCTTTTTGTCCCATTAACTGCAATATTTTCCCCAATTTTAGATGGACATCAAGTAGTTGAGGTTGTCGTACAATTACTTGATTATATGCGATAACGGCTTGTTGCCAGTTTCCTATTTCGTAAAGTAAATCAGCTAATTCTAATCTTTTTTCCCATCCTTGAGGATATTTTTCAATGTACTTGTTTAAAGTGATAATTTTCTGTTGTTGTCTGGCTGATTTTTCCTCTATAAATAACTGAGTATTCATCTTTATACCAGATGAATCTGTGAATTGTACCAATGATGCGGTAAGGCTTCCAGACATATAAAACTTGCTTTGTAGTCAATTTCTTGTACTATTGGAATCACGATTTTTAATGATGAAAAGGAATCAAAAGAAGTGTTATCTTCCCCCGCAAGATATTTATTTAAATCCCGTTTTAGAATCCTTCGCGCTTCTTGAATACGTTTACGAAGGTTCTCTTCAGAAATGGTGAGTTGTTTAGCGATATCTGGATAGGATTTGTTTTGACAACAACGTAAAATAAAAGGATAGCGTAATCTATCGGGTAAAGATGCAATTTTATACTTGAGATATGCCTTCAGTTCCACATTCAAAAGCTGGGATTCAGGAAGTTGTAAATTAGGAATAAGTATTGTGTCGTCAATATTATCAATTGTTGTAACTTCTAATTGACGTTTTCGAGACACATCTATGCAACAGTTATAAGTAATTTGAGCTAACCACGATTTAGGATGTTCAATGTCATTTGTAGATTGTGTCCATTGAGTCCAAGCTTTTAGCATTACGTGATTTACTGTATCTTCCGCATCATGGGAATTACCGTTGAGCCATTTTAAACAACAGTTGTAAAGATAACTTTGATGTGAGTTCCATAATTGCCAAAAATCCTGATGATTATTGGGAATTTTATCGCCAAATTGGCTTTTTTCTGGCAATATATTTCCGTTTTTCACTTCTGACGACAAAAACAAGAGTTCTTGTTTTGACTCTACCGACATAGATGAATTACTGTTCATTTTTAACAAGATGAAGGATAATGCACTGTGTAGAGTATAATTCAATAAAGTTCAGATATATCTAAATTATTGTTAAAATTTGTCANATANCTTNCTANTGTTATGAGTTACATATATAGCGGGCAAGATGCCCGCACCACAAGCCCTAACTATTTACTATGTATAAATTATTGTTAAAATTTGTCATATAACTTACTAATGTTATGAGTTACATATATAGCGGGCAAGATGCCCGCACCACAAGCCCTAACTATTTACTATGTATAAATTATTGTTAAAATTTGTCATATAACTTACTAATGTTATGAGTTACATATATAGCGGGCAAGATGCCCGCACCACAAGCCCTAACTATTTACAGAGAGACATTTATTAAACTTATTGTCTTCTTTTTACGTCACCTTTCATCAACCTGTATTTCTCATACCAGCAGCAATTCCGTTAATAGTTAATAATGCTCCTCGCAGTAATTCCCCTTTGCTGTAACGAGAGTGAATTACTCCAGTTGTGGGCGCATTTTTCGATTGACGTAGACGTTTTAGGAGGGAAACTTGGATAAATCCTAAAGGTACAATTGTCCCATTTCTTAATTGTACAGAACGTTGCAATACTGGATCACCATCTAATAGTTTTTGGTGTCCTGTGATTTTTAAAACTAAATCTCTGGTCAGAAAGAACTCGCTAGAAATTTGCTCAAAAACTTTCTCAAATCGGGGTTTATCTTCGGGGTTTGACAATTCATCAACATAGTGACGTGCCATTTCCATATCTACTTTTGCTAAAGTCATTTCGGCTTTAGAAATCACCATTTTAAAGAATGGCCATTTCAGGTAAAAATAGCGGAGTAATTTCAAATGTTGTTCTGGTTCTACATCCAAAAATTCTTGTAATGCTGTTCCAATTCCATACCAAGAAGGTAATAAAAACCGGGTTTGTGTCCAACTAAATACCCAAGGAATCGCTCGCAAACTACCTATATCTTTTTTACCAGATGGACGACGGGCTGGACGAGAACTAATTTGCAATTGACTGATTTCTTCAATGGGGGTGACTTGGTGGAAGAAGTCAATAAAATCAGGTTGTTCATAAATTAGGTTACGATAGTGTTGACGCGATGCATGAGATAACTCTTCCATGATCTCATTCCAAGGTTCAATGTCATCAAACCCTGTTCCTAGTAAACTGGCTTGAATTACAGCAGCAGTGATGGTTTCTAAGTGATACAAAGCTAAATCTAACAAGGAATATTTAGAAGCTAATACTTCTCCTTGTTCAGTAATTTTAATTCGGCCACTAATACTATGACCTGGTTGGGCTAAAATCGCATCATAAGCAGGACCGCCACCACGGCCTACAGAACCCCCTCGACCGTGGAAAATCCGCAGATTTACACCATAACTTTCGGAGATTTTCTGGAGTGATTTCTGAGCTTTATGAATTTCCCAGTTACTACTTAAAAATCCTGAATCTTTATTACTATCGGAATACCCTAGCATTACCTCTTGTAAGTTAGGATTAAGAGTAGCAATAGATGGAGGTGTTTGTTCTTCACTGTTGTTAATTGCGGCGTAACCACCAGCCAACATTGCTCGATATAAAGGTAGTTCAAACAGTTCTTTCATCACACTTCTAGAGCGTTGTAAATCTTCTACGGTTTCAAAAAGAGGAACTACGCGAATTGTGCCTACTGCAACTACAGGATCAAATAAACTTGATTCTTTGGCTAAGAGTAAAACTTCTAGTACATCGCTAACTTCACGGCACATACTAATAATATAAGTTTGACAGATTTTAATGCCAAATTCTTGTTGGAGCGATCGCAAAATTCGGAAGGTTTGAATTACATCATTGGTTTTTTCTGAAAATGGTAATTCAGCGGGAATTAATGGCCGTCGAGTTTGTAATTCTGAAGTCAACCAAGCTATTCTTTGTGCTTCTGATAATTCGTTGTAAGATTGGGGTAAAAGCTGTAAATATTCGAGAATTTCATTTAAAGCATCAGCATGACGGGATGATTCTTGACGAATATCTAATTGAGTCAGATTAAAATCAAAGATTTCGACTTGACAGATGAGATTTTCCAATTCTCGACAACTTAAACCTGTTTCTTTTAAGTTGCGTTGAATTAACAATAATTCGGCTAAAAATTCTGTACCATAACGGTACATAGGTGCATCTTCATTATTTGGCGTTTCTCGATTATATAAAGCCAAATTGCGATCGCGGGCATTTTCCAGGCGCTTGAGGATGTAAGATAACTTGAGGCGGTAGGGTTCTTGACGAAAACGCAAAGATAGATCATCATAGACACTACTTAACTGAGATTGATCTAACTCCAGAGATTCTAGCAATTCTGGCAGGACATCACTCCAGTGCATAGATACACTCAATAAGGCGACTAACTCTTTCACTGACTTAATATACCGCTCTAAAACCATTTTTCGCTGATAGCAAGCGGTTTTCCAGGTTATTTCTGGTGTTACTGAGGGATTACCATCTCGATCTGAACCTACCCAAGAACCAAAGGAGCAAAAATTTGTTGTCGGTGGTTGTAACCAGGGAAAGGTTTCCGCCAAGGAATATTTAAAACGTTTGTATAGTTGCGTAATACCATCAAACAGCACCTCCTGGAAGTAATGAAGGGCATAATCTACTTCATCTAAAACCGTTGGTTTAAACTGATGCAATTCATCGGTGCGCCACCAGAGGCGAATTTCTTCCAGTAATCTTTCTTTTACTTCTAAGGTTTCCCAAGGATAGCTACCAGCGCTAAATTCAGCTTCATCCATTTTTTGTAACAAATGTACCACCTGACGCTGTTTATCCCGGATAGTATGACGAACAATTTCCGTCGGGTGTGCAGTGAAAACTAAGCGGATATCCAGTTGGGAAATTAGGCGTTGAATTTGTTGGGGTGGGACATTTAACTTAAATAACAGGGGAAATAAAGCCGCGAATGTACCTTTTTGGGAAGTTTCCGAGGTCATTAAGTCACTACCTGTGACGAAAGATACTGGTGATTCTTCCTCTTGATGGTTAGATGAATAAATTATACTGGGGAGGTTTTCTTGATCAACTTGGGCTGTATGGCGGTTTAATTGCTGTTTTTGTTCATATTCCTGCTCAATGATATTAATCAACTGGAAGTACAATGCAAAGGCACGGGCTGCACGAATTGCTTCATTGATATTCAATTTTTCAATCAATTCTACAGCAGAGGCGGCGAGGTCGTTTGTGGCTTGTCCTTCTGGGGAACATAGGTCGCGCAGTTGACGCAAAAGATCAACCATTTCTTGACCGCATTCTTGCCGCAGTACGGATTCCCACAGTTCTTCTACTACCTGTAGACGATGACGCAGGAATAATTCTGAGTGTAGCACTGGAAAATCAATATGTTCAGCTTTCATAGTTTTCATCATACTCTCAAGATACTCAAAACATCTAACCTACCTTTTTGAGCATCCAATATCAAGCTGTTGGCTTTTTTCTAGGAGCTACTCACAGGTGACTTATCTTACTTTTAACTGCTGTTGATTCATTGTCGATGGAAAGGGGCAATTAAAATCAACTGCTTCACCAAATGCCTACTGGTTATTTTAGGATAAAGTTCACTTTTACTCAAGGCTAAACAGGAAAAAAGCTGTAGCTGGGAAGGGGAAAGGGGTCAAAAGTCTTTTGGTTTGGGTTTTTTAGGTAAATTTTGTATTATACTCCTATGGGATTTTTGCAGATGGCAATTAATTATACTATACGCTTTAGCTTTAAGTAGTATCATTCTGCTAGTTCTAAATTACGAAAATAATTGGGAATATTAAAAGCAACAGGACTTACACAACGAAAACATTTGACAAAAATTAACAATATTTGCCATAATTAAAGAATCAGAAATATAAAGACTTAATATCCCCAAAAAGCGACCTGACAAGTCAGTACTTGCGCTATCGCTCTCCCACACCTAACATCTCAGTAAAAGAGCGATCTACATCCCATCATCCGTGAGTCATTTCATTTAAAGTTGCACGGTTTTACGGAATAGTTATCAAAATTTTCTTTGGTGATCACCCACCTCCTCATTTTCATGCAGTTTACGGTGAGTATAATGCCTTAGTTGGTATTTAGTCTTTACAAATTATTGAAGGAGATTTACCCTGTCGCGCCGAAAAAATGGTAATAGAATAGGTTAGACATCTCCAAAATGTAGAGACGTTCCATGGAACGTCTCTAAAAGGGTTGTAAGTAACGCATATTTAATTTTCAGGGATGTCTAATCAATAACACCTTACCCTACCCAGAAAATAAACCCATGAACAACAAAAACAAATTACTAAAAATTGCCACCATTACCCTAACAACTTATACCGTTACAATCGGTACAGTTATCGCACAAACAAAACTCACGAGTCAAGCAAAAGTAACTATCAATAGTATTGGACCAGTGAAAGTAGGTATGAACATACCTCAAGCCACCGCTGCTGCCANNACTCGTTTNTATGTTGAATATGGTGGTAACGACGAGGCNTGTTACTATATAAGTGGAGAAGGAGACCTNAATGGAGTCTCATTTATGGTAACAAAAGATGAAACTAAAAGTCGTGATAAATATGCTACCAGTGATGTTATTGCGAGAATAGATATAGACAACCCAAAAATTACTACAGTTTCCGGTGCAAAAGTTGGTGATACAGAAGCGCGTATCAAATCACTGTACCCTGGACAAATTAAAGTTACACCCCATTATAATGGTCTACCAGGACACTATCTAACTTTTGTCCCCAAAAATAAAGCCGAACAAAACTATCGGGTCATTTTTGAAACAGATGGTCAGCGTGTCACTAGGTACAGAGTAGGTAAACTCCCAGAGGTAGAATATTACGGAGGATGCGCTTAAGTTTATTTGTATCCTTTCCCTCTTTATTGAGATACAAAAATACTCCTCCACGGTCTTAACCGGACAAGAGAAACATAGGAGAAAGCGCGAGTTTATTTATTCTACACAACCCTCCCTTTAGTAAAAATACAGTGTGCTTAAGCATGGGTGATGTCTATTTCCTCCGCTTCTCCTAAAAATTAGGTCTTAAGTACCCTAAAAATTTAGTCAATTTAGCCAAAGGAGACTCAGTTTTCAGCTTAAAAGCCAGAACTTGGGTTTTTTGTAATCCATTAAAATTATTATCGCTGATTAAAATTAGTGATGATTGTCCGTCAGGTAGTTTTGCACCTAAGGTCATTCCCTCAATATTATCTAATGATACATCTAAAGTCCGTAAATCCAACAGGAGTTTTTTACCTACTGGCTTGATTTTATCAGGTTGAACTTTAGCAATACTGTCTAAATTGCGAATATTCGTAGCTTTTTCTAAGGAAACCTCAAACAGAAAAATTGTAAATCCCAAACCCGTGAAACTTCTTTCTATACTGAGAAAATGTCCTTCATTATCCAATGCCAATAAATCCGGTAAGCCGCTGGTAAAATTGCCAGTAAAATTAAAAAAAGGTGTAACTGGTTGTGTCTGATAGAGAAACTCCCGTTCTAGCTGCTTAGTTAAGAGATTATACTCCAAAATCCGGGAAGAACTACCAACACCAGGTTTAGCGTCTTTACCATCTTGGATTATAGCATTTTCTGTAGCTGTAAATAAGAACTTTTGATTCGGTGTAATCGTCAGACTTTCAAAGGCCAAATTATTACGGATACCTTTTTGTTTTTGGGAATCTGGTAAAAATTTATCCAGAACTGGTAAAGTAGTAATTGTTTGACCAGAAGCCAAAGCAAATTCTTTAATAAAGGGATTTACCAGTTTATCTACATCACCTTCAGAAGAAACAAATATAGTATCCTTATCCGTGAGAGCAATTCCTTCTGTATCAGTAGTATCAACAGCAAATGGTCGATTATTGGTGTCTAATAAATTAGTTACACTGACAGGAATAACATCATTATCCGTTAATTTACCCTTGCTCAGGTCAATGGTTAAAGTATAAAAACGCGGCGGGGCTTTTTGTCCTCGATCATCGGAAATTGCGTAGTATAGATTGCTTTTGGCATCATAAGTAATTCCCGATAAACCGCCAACTTCCGTTTTTTGAAATATTAAACCTGTGGGTAAAGTAGCCTCTCCAATAAACTCTATCCCATTGATCATTAAAGAGGCAGAGGCGAAATTAGTAAACAGAAAACTAATAATAATTAGTGGTATTATGAAAACGAGAGGACGACGGAGCATAAAATAGTCAACTTTGTGATAAATTAATATTATTCGACTGATCTTTAAAAAAGCTAACTAGCCAATCCTTGACCGTGCGGGTAGCGCGACAGTCATCCTCATTGTAATCTTGAATAATTGTTAATAAACTGCGATCGCCTGTTTCTAACCATTTATCATACCAATAAATACATTTAGCCCCATTAGCCTCCTGTTCACGCCATGCAAACCCTAACCAACGAGCAATAGCCTTTAACGCATAACTATCTATTGGTAAGGCCACACTTTGAATTAACTGCTCATAGATATCAATAAACCGACTCAGTATAGGACGGATTTGCGAGTGTGGTGTACGATAGAGAGTTTACCAAGGTTTTTCACTGTATCTACCTCATAAGCGCAAAAATGATAAATTGGTGCTTGGGGGTATTGATTCACTAAATTCAGAAATTGTTGCCAAATTAGCTGTTCTTGCTCCGGTGTTTCCGCTAAAAAAGAATAAAACTGTTCATTTTGAGCCACCCTATCCACCACCAAAACACCCAAAAGATAATTTAAGTTTAAATCGGGTTGGGCTTCAATGTCAAAATAAAGTTCAATAGGGGCTGTAAAGGTGAGATATTCTTGAGAAAAGGAATTTGCTAGAATTAAGGGCTGTTTTGTGAACACAGACTGAGCTTGAATAACCAATTTAGCCGCCACACCCCGATCAAATCCTGTCAGGTTTTCCAAAGTGCTAGGATGGGTATGAGCCAGGGATTCTAAACTAGTAATAGCGAGATTTTGTAATTGAGTATAGCGAATTGGTGTAACACCGGGCAATAGAGAAAGGTGTTCTTGGGCTTGAGCAATATCATGGCAATAATTATACCAAGGACAAAGACTGCATTTTTGCCGAGAAATAAAAATTTCTGGTGCATCTACTGACTCGATAACTTGAGTATATTCATCTAAAATATCTAACATTTGTGGTGTCCATTTATCCAAATCTACCACATAAGTTTGATCTTTATCCCGCAATATCAGTCCGGCCTTACTCAGAGTCACGTCCTGAACCGTAGCCAAAACTTCAGCGTGAAAAGCCACAAGCACCTGATATTCTTGTTTAGGACGTTTACCCAATTCAATATCAACTGGGACATAGTTCCAAGCGCCAAAACGGGATTCCCCCGGCTGTTTCACAAGTAAATCCGGGCGACTGAGCAAAGTATATTTTTCTCGATATGTCGTTAATAAGACACCGCGACGAATATAACTCACTCCCTGCTGCATCAGGCTGATAGTTGCTGCTGCGCCCGCTGTCCAATCTTTTGGCGGATAATCAGGTTCATAATAACATAACTTTTTGACTATTCGCTGATGATGCAGCATTTTATCCTGTTGTATTTTCAGCGCTAACTCATTGGGAACTTCTCGCTGTTGGTAATCACCGTAAATGTCTAAAAAAGGCCGGCGCTGACAGCGTTGAAATTGCAGTAAAAGTTGAGCATTAATTAACATCCTTTTAAGCTAACAATAATTCAGGGAATCTGAAATTAGGGTATATTGTTCAAGCCTACATGATTTTCTCAGGTTTTGGCTAATTTCACCTGCACCTTTTCCCAGCCTCTATTAACCATGAAAATCCTTGTTTGTTGATTTTTGCAACTCTTAATCAATTATCTGCTCATTTTTGGGCTAGATATTGCTACACTGAATTTCATACAAAATCATAATTGTTGTAGTTTGCACCTTATGAGAGCATAAAGATCAGCTTTCTGGTGTAATCAAGAAAAGAAAGATAAAAGAGCAAATCAAAACATGGTAGACTCCCTCAAAAAACCAGGCTTTGACGAAATCCGTTCTGGAATTAAGTCCCCCGCCAAAGAAACCCTTTTAACACCAAGGTTTTATACAACCGATTTCGACGAAATGGCGCGGATGGATATTTCCGTCAATGAAGACGAATTACAAGCGATTTTGGCAGAATTTCGCATTGATTATAACCGCCATCATTTTGTTCGGGATGCTCAATTTGAACAATCCTGGGATCATATTGACGGGGAAACTCGCAAATTGTTCGTGGAATTTTTGGAACGTTCTTGTACAGCGGAGTTTTCTGGCTTCTTGCTATATAAAGAACTCGGTCGTCGCTTAAAGGACAAAAGCCCTGTTTTGGCAGAGTGCTTTAACCTGATGTCACGGGATGAAGCCCGTCACGCTGGTTTCTTGAACAAAGCCATGTCAGACTTTAATCTTTCTTTAGATTTAGGGTTTTTGACCAAAAGCCGTAGTTATACCTTCTTTAAGCCCAAATTCATATTCTATGCGACCTATCTTTCTGAAAAGATTGGTTATTGGCGTTATATCACCATTTATCGTCATTTAGAATCCCATCCTGAAGATCGGATTTATCCAATTTTCCGTTTCTTTGAGAACTGGTGTCAAGATGAAAACCGTCATGGGGATTTCTTTGATGCGATTATGAGAGCACAACCGCAAATGTTGAATGACTGGAAAGCAAAACTTTGGAGTCGCTTCTTCCTGTTATCGGTATTTGCTACAATGTATCTCAATGATATTCAACGCAAAGATTTCTATGCTTCCTTGGGTTTAGATGCAAGGGAGTACGACATTCATGTAATTAAGAAGACCAATGAAACCGCCGGTAGAGTCTTCCCAGTCATGTTGGATGTGGAAAACCCAGTATTTTATGAACGTTTGGATGTTTGCGTCAAGAATAATGAAAAATTGGCAGCAATTTCTGACTCTAATACGCCTAAATTCTTCCAATTCTTCCAAAAACTGCCAATTTATGGATCTCATGCTTGGCAGTTGTTACAATTATACTTGATGAAGCCTATTGATATGGTTTCTAGTCATGGTCAAGCTCGTTAGTTAGAGTTTGATTTTACTTAAATGTGGTTTTGTTAAACACAAGGCCACTTTTTTAATATTGCTGATTGCAGGGATAGGTTAGCCTCACGCTAAGGCGCAAAGGTAAAAGTGTAATATGATGTATAAAAGTTTTGGATATCAATTACCATTTCTGCTGACGTTTTGTTTATTTACTAGTTTATTACCTGCTGTTGGTGCGGTTGTCTGTCCAACGAATCTTAAAGAATCAAAAATAGCTAGATCTGATAATAGAGACGGTAGTAATGGCCGTAGTGGTAGAGATGGACGCAGCGGTAAGACTCAGGGGATAAATGCTGATGGTTCAGTGATCAATCTTGACTTATCTGGGAAAGATGGAGAAGATGGAGAAGATGGAGAAGATGGTTTTAGGCCTAGTTGTCGAAACAACCGGAAGGAAGGACGGGATAATATTAATGCCCCCAATGGTGGTAATGGTGGTAATGGTGGTGACGGCGGTAATGGCGGTAATGGTGGCGATATTACGGTCTATTATAGTAATTTGGCAGATTTAAAGAAAATTGCCATTCGTGCTGTTGGTGGCGAAGGTGGAAGGGGTGGAAGGGGTTCTAGAGGTGCGGTGGGTTGTTCTTGTCGTCAACAACGTTGGGAGAAAGAAGTCTGTGAGGGAAGTGATCGTAATTCTAATCGTCAATGTACTAAAAAAGTTTATTATTGTTACGACGGACGCAATGGTAGCAATGGGATCAATGGCAGTGATGGTAGATCAGGAAGATTAGGCATTTTAAGTATAATTAATAGCAAGGAAGCTTTAAGAGATGATAAACCAACTGCTGAAATGGGAATTTATAAATTAGTAAGTCAACAATATTCTAGGGCGAATATCCCTCTTAATCTTTCTAAAAATAAATGGCAAACCCGTCAAGGGGCAAACTCTTTACTAGCGACTGGTTCTATAGTTGCTAATGAATATCGAGAGTTTGAACGGCGGTTAGAGGGAACTTTTGAGTTAGTTTGGCAGGAAAAGCAGCCTATTCGCAATTTTACTGATCAATTAGTAAAACTCACTTTAAATGATAATCAACAAATAGATATTTCTTTTCCTGAAAATATCTGGGTTGATGGTACTAGTAAAACTACAGAAAATTTGACAGAGTATACTCTAAATCATGCTATTTTTCAGGAAGATGTAACTAGGTTAGCTGTCGCTGAATTAGCAAATTCAGGACAAAATCTTAGTTTTAGAATAGTTGATTTAGCTGGTAAATCTGATGTGATTAATACTCAGTTTAGAGTCAAATATCGAGCGCAAGATAATTTTGATGATTCTTGGAATTCTCAAACTTTATATGAAGGCGAAATTCCTGCATATTTGGTAAGTCGTAATTATAATAATTTTACTCTAGCTTTGGGTAAATTAAAAATTCCTAGCCAAGCTTTGAAACCGGGTGTAAAGGTTGATATTGAAGTCGTAGCAATTCGTTCTTTAGGTGGCCGTTCTGCACAGCAAAAAATTAGTTGGCAAGGGGTTATTCGTAAACGGTGATAAGTGTTCTCAATGGTTAAATTATGGG
>B570J13885_100136_pt1 | contig 11067 bp, 10 predicted proteins | sample LakMenEpi21Jul08_FD_13885 | JGI IMG/M metagenome (IMG submission 13885)
GCTTCAGAAAAAAATTACTATATGCTTTATCTTTAACTAACTCCGCTGCCCCAAAACCGTTAATATCTAACTTACTATGACTAAAAACCGATTTTTTCCCATTTTTAAAGGTAATATGTCCAACTCGTTCATATTCTGGTTCAACTAAAACTACAGCCCCTATTTCCAATGCAACTTTTTTGACAATTGATGTAATCGACATTTTTATTTTTCCAGACTATCTCAAATTATACGGAAAAAGTATAGCAACATTCGTAAATATTTGACAATCTCAGATCTCAGGTAATTGAAAAATTAGTATAATTTAATTTATAGGCATAAGCTATTAAGCAGCTAAAGTTGATAACCACAATTTACTTAAACTTTATAGTGCGGGCATATTGTTCGCTATAATTATACAAACTAAATGCAGTACAGCTTACAATTAATTCTAAGTGAACTTAAATACTGAATGAATCAGTATTTACTCTTTAGTAGTAAATAAAAGTAACCTTTGTCAAAAGATAAGTTGTTGCACCACGTATTGACAATTTTGAAAATATGTAATACCAAGGTGGCATCATCAATAAAAAGCGATGATACATCCTTAGTTAAGAGACAAAGCAAGTCCCCTCACTCAAGTTCATACGCAGAAAATCATCATGCCACAAAATACGGATTACAAAAATACCACTTCAGAAAATCAAGGAATGCCTACTATAAGAGAAGATAATGCCTACAAAAAAAGGCTGAATGGTTGGGTTGTAGCCCGCGTCGTTACTGAACAAGAAAAAGTAGTTGTTTCCCGTTTCCGTAGTCGTTCTGATGCTGAAGGCTATATCCAGCACATTCGTCAAATGATTCCTAACACTGTTTTTGAGCTTTTCTTTGATTCTCAACGCAAAGAAGTTGTCATGTAAATCTAAAAAAGGCAAAAGGCAAGGCATAAGAGGTAAGATAATTCCCCTCATTCCCTCATTCCTTGTCCCTATTGCCAATTTACACAGCAGTCAGCAGTCCATTGTGTTTGAGTAAAGCCTTGGTACTGGGTTCTCGTCCCCGGAAGGTTTTAAAAACATCCATAGGATGTTGACTGCCACCTAGTGCTAAAATTGTATCTCGATAGCGTCTGCCAATGGCGTGAATTGCAACTTCATTTTCCAAGCCCGCCTCCTCAAAGGCCGCAAAAGCATCAGCACTAAGAACCTCAGCCCACTTATAGCTATAATATCCGGCTGCATAACCCCCTTCAAAAATATGACCGAAAGCACACAGAAAAGCATCCTCAGGTAATGGTGGTAACACAGTCGTTAACTTAGCAATCCGGTGTCGCACATCTTTTATGGTTTCTTGACCATTGGGGCAATATCGGTGATGTAATTCCAAATCCACACTACTAAAATCTAGTTGTCGTAGCATAGCTGAACCACTCATATAATTACGTGCCGCCCATAACTTTTGGTAATAATGCTCCGGTAAGGCTTCACCCGTTTGATAATGTTTAGCCATACCAAATAATGTCTGACGGTCATAACACCAATTTTCCATAAATTGGCTTGGTAATTCGATAGCGTCCCATTCAACATTATTAATACCTGCTGCCCCCAGATAATTTACCTTAGTCAGCATATGATGTAAACCATGTCCAAATTCATGGAACAATGTCTCAACCTCATCAAAAGTCATCAAGCTTGGATTACCACCGACAGGAGGAGTTTGGTTACAAATCAAATAAGCCACAGGTAAGCGGATAGTAGTTAACCCCTTTTCTGTGACTTTTTTACGGTGAATACAAGCATCCATCCAAGCACCACCACGTTTTTCTGCGGGACGGCTATAAGCATCTAAGTAAAAATAAGCAATGGGTTCACCATATTTATCAGCTATTTGGAAATAACGGACATCTTTATGCCATATTGGTGCTTGACCATCAGCAGGAGTCACTGTCACCCCAAAAAGCCGTTTTACTAGCCCAAATAAGCCATCTAGCACTTGAGGAAGGGGAAAATAGGGGCGTAACTGCTCAGATGTAAAGGCAAATTGTTCTTCCCGTTGACGTTCAGCCCAAAAGTTAATATCCCAATGTTGCAAATTTTCTGCTTCTACTGCGGCTTTATTTTGGGCAAAGGCCTTGAGTTTCTCTAAATCTTTGACAGCAGCATTATAACTAGCTTGACGCAGTTCTTCTAATAGCTTTTCTACAGAGGGAACATCCTTGGCCATCTTACTAGCTAAACTGAGTTCAGCAAAGGTCGCAAAGCCAATTAATTGAGCTAGTTCTTGACGTAACTCTAAAATGCGAATAATTAAAGGATTATTATCTAATTCTCCAGAAGATGCCCTGGTAATATAAGCCTTATACAGTTTTTCCCGCAAATCTCGTCGGGTACTGTGCTGCATGAACGGGAAATAGCAAGGAAAATCTAAAGTAATATGCCANGGACCATCTTCAGGGGTGGACTCCTCTGNCCCATTAGCCCGCGCAACTTGGGCTGCAAGGCTTAACAAACTAGTTGGCAAGCCATCAATGTCATTTTGGGTGGTGAGGATTAAAATAAAGCCTTTGGTGGCATCTAGGACATGATTAGCAAACCTAGTGGCTAGTTCTGCTAATTCCATCTGAATAGCATTAAAACGCTCTCTGTCTTTTCCTTCTAGACCAACACCAGCAAATTCTGCATCTCGAATGGCAGCTTCGACAATTCTCTGTTGTGCTGAATCTAAAGTTCTCCAGGTAGAACTATTCCGAATTGCTTTAAAAGCATTATAAATGGGTTTACTTTGACCCAGGATATTCATAAACTGAACCACTCGCGGCTGTACCTTTTCATNGGNGATACGTAGTTCTGGNCTATTTTTNACACCCATTAAATGATTCAGTATTCCCCAACTCCAATTTAGCCTTTCTGTCAATTTTTCCAGAGGTTCTACTAAACCGCTCCAAGTAGGCTCTATATTTGCCTCTAAGTCGGTTAATTGCTTTTCCAGTTCTGCTAATAGATAGCTAAAAGCTGGTTCGACTTGCTCTGATTTAATAGCCGCAAATGCGGGTAAGCCGGAGCTTTGCAGCAGGGGATTCTGATAAGTAGTAGCAGTTGCACGCATGGTAGTGAATTAATAGCCGATGAATTAGTGGGGAACAATGATTTTTCTTTACTAACTGATAATGGACTGTAAGAATAAAATTTCCCATTGCTAAAATGGTAATTTTGTAAAAAATAATACAGAAGTTCAGAAGCCAGAATCCTCAAATCAACCAAGTATGATTTTATACATTAATTAATATTTACTTCTATCCTTATACCAGTTATACAAGAAGTCCATTAATAGCGTAGCGTAATGTGGCTGTATGCTTCTATAATTCCTAACTACTTAATTACTGGAAATTCTTTATTGATAACCTTATAGAGCCCAAGGTAAAGGAAAAATTCTAGCAATAAGGAACTTTCTCTCCTGCTCACCGTCATTTTCGTGTTAACTGTTTTCTGAAAATTATGTCTAATCTTCCACCACTAAATACAGAAACAATTTGGGCAATTATTAACGATACAATTGATGATACCACAGTTAAACAATTAGTATGGTATCATTTAGGTTATCGTTATGATGATATCACAGAATTATGGGATTATAGTCAAGTAGCATCAGGATGGCAAGATGAATATCCGCAACCACCAGATTTTATTGATTCTCGTCCTGCAATTATGAAATTAACTCGTTCTATTCCTCCAGAAAACAAACAAGTTCTCAAGGAAAAACTCGGTTTTAAAGGTTATAAAATTGGTGAATTTGGTCCTCGACAAACCCGCAGAGCTACATTAGCAAATTGGTTATTAAGTTATATGTTGATAACTACGGGTAAAATTGAGTAAAGTTGTTATAGAACAGTTCCCATGCTTGTGAGGTACAAAGTTTTTGAGTTTTAGGGAACAGGGAATAAATTTGTGTGTACTTCATGAGAATGGGAAACGATATATTTAGAAATATTACCAAAATATCCCCAACCTGACAAAAGGAAAGGGGATTTTGGTCAGGTTCTCGGATTAAATTTCAGTTTTTTTGGCATTCACCCATTTAAGCTTAAATAATAATTAATAATTTCACAGGAGAAAAATACTGGTGATTGATCTATTAAAAGGGGTTAACCTCTACTTAATTGGGATGATGGGAGTTGGGAAAACAACGGTAGGAAAATTACTCGCACAGGAAGTCGGTTATAGATTTGTTGATACAGATGAAATTATAGTTAAAGCGGTAGGTAAATCTATTAACGAAATATTTACCGAAAATGGTGAAGCTGATTTTCGTCAATTGGAAAGTGATGTGTTAGGTCAAGTTTGTGCATATACTAAGTTAATTGTAGCTACTGGTGGCGGTATTGTCATGCAGCAACAAAATTGGGGTTATCTTCGTCATGGTTTGATAGTTTGGTTAGATTTACCAATACAAATCATATTAGAGCGCTTGGCAGAAGATCATACCAGACCACTGTTACAAAATTCCGATCCTCAAGGTAAATTAAGCTCGCTTTTAGAACAACGTCAACATAAGTATTCCCAAGCTGATTTACATATTACCATTACTGCCACGGAAACACCAGAGGAAATTGCCACGCGGATCTTAACTACAATTCCCAGTATTTTGAAAAAGTCATAATTTCTGCTGAAAATAATCACAATTTGGGGTAATTTACACACTCGCTTTCTATTTTATCTATAAAAAGATAGAGAAAGCGGGTAATTTTTTATCAAAAGAAAGATGCAGAATTATCATATCAAGAGTTGAATTAAATCTAGATTCTCTAGTTATTTTAAACGGGAATAAAATCTATGACTATATTTTCTCTTGATGAACTCAAAAATTTAGTCCAAAATCCTCAATGTCCATGTGTTTCTCTGTATCTACCTATGGAAAGATTGGGAGGGGAAACACGACAAAATCCCGTTCGGTTTAAAAATTTAATTCGAGAAGCGGAAAAACGCTTAGATGAAATGGGTTTACGTTCCACTGAGTCGGTAAACTTGCTTAAACCAGCGATGGAATTAGATAATATTGGTTTTTGGGAAAATCAAAATCAGGGATTGGTAATTTTTAGTTCCCCAATCTATTTCGTTACTATTGTTTACCAATTTCCTTTCCTCAATTGGCAATTGTTGGCAAGAATTTTCACATCAAACCTTTACTAGAACTGATTAATAATGATGGAAAGTTCTATATTTTGGCATTGAGTCAAAATCATGTCAAATTTTACGCTGGAACGCGCTACAAGCTAGATGAAATAGTAGTAGAAAATATGCCCAAAAATCTGGCGGAAACACTTCTAGAAGATGAATTTCAAAAGGGTGTACAGCACAGAATTGGTACACCGCGAAGTGTAAGTTATGCCTCTCAACAACCGGGTTCTGTCCATGGACAGGGTAGTTCAGATCGGGAAAAACATGAGCGAGAGATTTTAAATTTTTGTTATGCTGTTGATACTGCATTACATGAAATCTTAAGAGATGAAAAAGCACCTTTAATATTAGCAGGAGTAGATTATTTATTACCAATTTACCAAAAGGCTAATACCTATCCACATTTTTTAGAAACAGGTATTACTGGTAATGTGGAATTGATGAAAATGGCAGAATTAAATCGTGCAGCTTGGGAAATTGTTTCTCCTTTATTTCAACAGGAATATGAAGAGATAATGGCTGTTTATCTGCAATTAGCGGGGGAAGAAAGTATCAAGATTGCTAATGACATAAAAACAATTATTCCGGCTGCATATTATCAAAGAGTTGATACTTTGTTTGTGCCTTTAAAACAACATATATGGGGTAAATTGATTTACCAAATGCCACAGTTGAATTACACCCAGAACCAGCGCCAGATGATGAAGATATGTTAGATTTTGCCGTGATTCATACCATATTAAATGGTGGTAGAGTTTATACTCTTGAACCAGAAGCAATGCCTAGTGGACTCAAAGTAGCGGCTATTTGCCGATATTAATTTAATATTACTTTTTAGTGGTGTGTTTTCTTTCGTAGACAACGCACCTTTTTAAATTCTATATTTTGCATTTAATAAGTATTTGTCAGGATATATTACTAGTGGAAATTATAAAATATCTTCAAAATAGTGATTAACTACGCAAAAACACTTAATATAGTTTTTAGAATTTCTAGCAAGCTAATAACATGATGGTACTTTAAACTAGCTTAAAATAAAGTAATGGCAATTTATTCCTAAAAAATCTCTAATTATCTTTATTATGGAAGATTTTGTTCCTAGTCTTTGATTAGGAATGCTATTTTTTTTGGCTTTTTCCTCGTTCCTAGTCTCTGACTGGGAACGTACTTGATGCTTTATAAATCAATAAATTGTTTCCTCGCTGCGGCTAAAATTAATCGTTGTTCAGCACGAGCGATCGCTTTATAGGTCCTGTCTACAGCTTCCGGTTCTACAGAAATAGAAGTAATCCCCCATGCAATTAATTGATCAATTATTTCTGGATAAAGTGCCGGAGCTTGACCACAGATAGAACAGGGAATACCTCCAGCTTGAGACATTTTAATTAATTGAGATATTGCTTTCATCACTGCTGGATGACTTTCATCAAATATTCTCCCTAATTTTCCCTGTTCCCTATCTATTCCTAATAACAATTGAGTTAAATCATTTGTGCCAATAGAAATACCCATCACACCAGCTTTAATATATTCAGGTAATAGAAATAGTATACTAGGAACTTCTGCCATGATCCATAATTGAAACTGAGATATTTGCATTAATCCAGCTTGCTCAACCTTATGACGACAAAATATAAATTCTTCCACAGTACGGACAAAAGGTAATAGCAAATTAATATTTCTATAACCAGATGCTTGAACTATTGCTAAAGCTTCTAATTCCAATTCAAAAACTGTCGGATACTGCATATAACTGAAAACACCTCTGTCACCAAGAATTGATGACTGTAATAATGGTAAATTTTCACTCAATGATGTTAAATTATGGGCTGGTAAATCTAAAGAACGATAAAAAATAGGTCTGGGTAAAAAAGCGCGAGCAAACTGCATAATTTGCTGAGATAATAACTCTAATAATTCCGCCCGTCTTCCCTCTATTAACCATTGTTTAGGGTGTTTTCCTTCCAGAATATTTAACAGCATTAATTCAGAACGTAATAATCCCACACCATCTACAGGTAAACTTTGTACCTGTTCAATTAATTGAGATTGACTTAAATTTACCATTAACTTAGTTGCAATTATTGGTAAATTACTAGGTTGATAATTAATAATTTTTTTCTCAGTGATTAATCCTTCTATCTCCTCACTAGGAAACTTTTTCTCATCTTCTGTGAGACGAAACACTTTCCCCTTATCTCCGTCTATTAATAATTTTTCACCTGCTTGTAAAAGAGTGGTTGCACCTATGGCACTAACAACCGCAGGAATACCTAACTCCCTGGCTAAAATTGCCCCGTGACTAGTTAATCCTCCTTGTTCTGTAATAATGCCAGCAACTCCTTGTAGTAAAGGCAAGCAATCAGGAGTAATCATTGGTGCGATGAGAATTACGCCCTTGGGAACTTGTATTAGTTTCTGTGATAAATTTAAAATATAGGCATTAGCAATAATTTTGCCTTTAGCTGCTCCAATACCTTGAATAAATTGGACACTTTCATTTACAGCTTGAGGAACAGAGACTTCTGTAATATAGAGTTTAGTTGCTAAAGATTCTTGAGCAACTGTCCATTTCATCGTTAAATTTGTCCCTAATTCACCGACTATTTGATTTCCCACAGAAATTAATTCTTGTAAATATTCTTCTGGTAAAGCATATTCTTGTTGTTGAGATTCTGCCAAAATATAAGCCATTAGAAAATTACTATTTAATGTTGGTGGCAATTGTTCAGCAGAGAAAGAATTACCATGATCAAGACGATATGCTAACATTTTACTACCCAATTGTCGTTCTATTACCATCCCAGTTTTTGGTTCTATATAGTAAACATCTGGTAATACCTCACCATTGGTAATTGCTAATCCTAAACCCCAGGTAGATTCAATATCCCATGGGGATGATTTAGTATTGATTGTGCCAGAGGCAATGGCATTGTCAACAGGTTGCACCAATACCCCTAAATTAATTTTGGGCAAACTAATACCCACACTTTGCCAATATAGTAAACTTCTCGCACGAAATAACTGACTCCAAAGTAGTTTTAAAGCTTCACCAATTTCTTCTTCTTCACAGGGGCAAAATACCGACTCTAATAACCCAGATATATTATTCATTTCTTGGTTAGTTGATATGGCCAAACTTGGATGTAAAATTAAACTGCTTCTTTGCCATTGTCTGGCTGCTTGAAAAATTGTCCTCACCCAATTAAGTGGTACGGTAGCCGACATAATTTCCTGACGTAAGCGCCCAGCAACCTGTTGAAGTTGTCGCCAATTATTTACATCTAAATGTAGGGAAGAATGGGGTAAATCACCAATTAAAGACTCTGAACTATGGATATTTTCCAGAAATTGCTGCAAAACGTCCGCTGCAACCACAAAACCCGGTAAAACAGGATAACCCCGTTGTTTAATTCTGCTTAAATAAAATGCCTGAATGCCAACTTTTGTCCGGTCTTGTAGTTTAATTTGGTCAAGCCAATAGAGTTTATCCACTCAATTTATACAGGTGTTAGTTTTCAGATGTTACATAAGGCTAATTAGGGAGTCAGCATTTGTTCTGACTTAATTATTAAATAATATTTATTACATACTTTTTGTTAATATATTACTAATTAGTACGAACAATGCCCCGATTTCATTTATTAAACTATTTACCACCGAAAAAAATTGATCAACCCTTATTATATTGCTAGTAGTGACTGGCTAAACACTGGACTTCGTTTATGTTTTGCCTTGTTTATTGGAGCTTTAATTGGCTTAGAACGACAACTAAAAAATAAACCGGCTGGTTTAAGAACCCATATGTTAGTAAGTTTAGGTTCATGTATGTTTGTTCTTATCACTATCCAAACTGGGGGAATAGAATTAAGTCCTGATTCTCTTAGCCGCGTAGTTCAAGGTATTACTGCGGGAGTGGGATTTTTGGGGGCTGGGGAAATTTTGCGTGAATCTTCCCAAACATCAAAATCACCAGAAATTCATGGTTTGACTTCCGCAGCCGCGATTTGGGTATCTGCAGCTTTAGGAATTGCTGCTGGGTGTGGTTTATGGCAATTAGGATTAATGGGTGCTGTTTTAACTGTAATTATTCTACACATATTTAAAAGATTAGAAAAGTTTTATTAGTCAAGTGAACAGAAAAATCTCCAGGTATAATATTAATTATCTTTTTAACGCAGATTAGGAGGGCTGATAATTAACAATTGTACCCCACCATCACCTCTATTAATTGCCAATACAGGAGGACGCTTATTAAATTGTGCATCAGAAGGCATAGATGGAAATACATAAACCCAATCATTACTTTCAATTAATAAGCGCCAAATAATTGGTTTTTGAGGATCTGTTAAATCATTTGTTTCTTGACCAATAATATTTTTAAACTGTTCCATATCCCCAATAATATGAGAATCTTTTAAAGAAGGATCTATCAATATATCATCTAAATTACGTCCCAAAGGAAGTTTATCTTTAGCACTAACAATACTAACTATGGGTCTTGCAGAAGTATTATTAACAGCATCTCGATAAGCATCGGACTGACCTTGAAAACGTCCCAACCAAAACAACGATCCTAAAATGCAAATCACAATTACAATTTCTTGACGTAATGACGGGGGTAAAAGTTTGGCAAGAGAACGCAAAATATTAAGTAATGGAAAACCATGGATTCTCTTAATCAGTGTTTGGATTTTATTAGGGATATTTTGATGATTTATTTTTGGTGAAATTGCCCACAATATAACTTGAATTAAAGATATTGTTAAAGTCATAGCTATGACAGCCCGGATAAATATCCAGAAATTACCAAAAATAATTTGTATTGGTACTATTAAAAAAGACTCATGGGGTAGATTGAGAGTATTAAGTTCTAATGCAAAAAAGCCAAAATAAGCCCAGCGATAGACCCAACCAATAAAGTAAATAAAAATGCCTAAAACTCCGATAAGTCCAGCGAAATTACCAAGGATGTTGATACTGGGTGGATTTTGAGGTTCTGGTGACATAGGTGATTTGTGAGAAAATTCAGGAATAGGGGCTGTTATTGGTGATTTTATCTCATAATAAGATTAGAATAGAAAAAAATTACACTATTCAGCATTAATACTCACCTGTAAATATATGAAAATTGTTTCTAAGACCTTAAGCTTGATGTTAGTAGTAGCTGTAGCTGGGATAACAGAAAGCATTAAACCAGTGACAGCAAATATACAACTAGCGCAAATATCAACACAAGCAACTACAACAGTCGAAAACCCGCCCATATCTTTAGCATTGCCCACAATGGCGGATATTAAGCTAAAAAATGGCGAATCAATGACTTCAGCAAGGGTATCGAGATTTGATCCTAAAGGGCAAAAAATTGAGTTTTCTCGTGGTAAAAAGTCTAAATTGTTGTCAGTTACTGAAGTGCAGCAGATAGTTTTCAAGAAAAATAAAGAATCTTTGGTTTATATTAGCACAGGTGCGATAGTGATCCGAGGCAAAGATCACAGTAAAGCTACACAAAGCGTATGGTTGGATATTCCCCTCGAAGCGTTTGAGTTGTTTGACCCCCAAAAAGGACAAGCTAGGGTGAATTTAGCAACGGTGAAAAAACCAAAAGAACTGAAGCAAATCCGTTCTGTGGCTGTGAAAAGTTTGTACATAGCAGATGAGATTGAGTTTAGTTCCAAAGGTAAGATGACGATTAAGGTAACACCTGTTGACAAGAAGAAATAACCCCGCCCTAACCCTCCCCTTGCTAAGGGGAGGGGACTGGAATTCTCTTGTTTCCCCCCTTTGTAAGCAGGGCATTTTCATTCTCGGGGGTAAAAAAGAAAAGAAAAGTGATCTTTTGTTGATAAAATTACAAAAGTATCACTATTTTTTGTCTTTTAAAATATGTTAAATAGTTTAATCGAAAAACTCA
>B570J13885_100146_pt1 | contig 10404 bp, 8 predicted proteins | sample LakMenEpi21Jul08_FD_13885 | JGI IMG/M metagenome (IMG submission 13885)
TGAATGTACCGGAGATACCTAAAGGCATACCGTCAGAAAATGAACCTTGACCGATAGGGTAAATCAAGAATACTGCGGTAGCTGCTGCTACAGGAGCAGAGAAAGCTAGGCAAATCCAAGGACGCATACCTAAGCGGTAAGAAAGTTCCCATTCACGACCGAGGTAGCAGAATACACCGATCAAGAAGTGGAATACTACTAACTGGTAAGGACCACCGTGCGTTAGATGAAGGAACAACTGCACCAGAGATGATGTTGTTTCCGTAAATCAAAGAACCTGCAACTGGCTCACGGATACCGTCAATGTCAACGGGAGGCGCGGCGATGAAAGCGATGATGAAGCAGGTGATAGCAGCTAACAGGGTAGGAATCATGAGTACGCCGAACCAACCGATATATAAACGGTTGTCGGTGCTGGTGATCCATTCGCAAAAGCGATCCCATACGTTAGCGCTAGAACGCTGTTGTAAGGTTGTGGTCATTTTATGATTGCTTTATTTTCTTATGATGTTTGATAGGTTTTTTTACCTATCTGTTTACTACATTAGAGGATAAATTGCATTTTGTAAAGATAATTAAAATTAGTATTCTTTATATCAGTTATATGTTTTCCTTATGTAAGGAGGTTTACAGAAATTGTGGCAGAAAATTTATCTAAAAATCAAAGTATATATAGGGTAAACTGCCTTCAGGAGCTAGTAACCAAACTGCATAAAAGCATAGGGGGACAAAAACAATTTTGATTGGCCAGCTAAATTCTAATTTCATACCTCGCTTAAAAATACAAGATATGCTCATTATTAAAGCTATGCCTATTAATAAATAAGATAGTTGATATTGATTTATATTCAATGCTTCTATATAGACTTTTTCCGCAAATTGTTGATCACTTTTATGACCCCAAAGGTTTTGGATGACTAAAGCAGAGTCTTGGAGGTTGGGGAGACGAAACCAAATCCAAGATGTGAAAACCATGATTTGTGTTAAAAACCAAGCGAAAATTATTCCTAAAGGGTTTTGCCAAAATGAGTTAAGAATTGTCAAGCGATCGCTTAATGCAGCGTTAATACGATGTACAGCTAAAGCGATGCCATGCAATAATCCCCAAATTATAAAACCCCAAGCGGAACCATGCCAGATACCAGCTACCAACATAACTATCAATAAATTTCCGCAAGTACGGATTAATCCGCGCCGAGAACCACCTAAAGGAAAGTAAAGATAATTACGCAACCAATCACCCAATGTAATGTGCCAGCGTCGCCAAAAATCGGCAATACTGGTACTGAAGTAGGGAAAATCGAAATTTTCCGGTAGGACTAAACCAAATAGTAGGGCGCTACCACGGGCAATATCAACATAACCATTGAAATCTAAGTATAACTGTAAGCCGTAAGCAAAAGTAGCTAACCACAAATCTGTACTACCTGCTCTTTGTAAGTTACCAAAACATAAATCTACAAATATACCCAAATTATCAGCAAGAATGCCTTTTTTCACTGCCCCTCTGGCAATTAACCATAGTCCTTCTGCAATTCTATCAATGCTGGGAAATTTTAGGGTATCAAATTGAATTGCTAAGTGATGGTAACGGGTAATTGGTCCAGAAATCAGTTTGGCAAAAAATAATTTATATGTGGCAAATTGGATAAATTTAGTAGCAGCAGGAGCACCACGATAAACATCTATTAAATAGGCAATACATTCAAAGGTAAAGAAAGAAATTCCTAAAGGTGCAACTAACTTAATTAATGATTCTGGTGAATTTGTCGGTTGATTAAAAACTAAATTTAGAAAATGATTTATGTATTTAAATCCTAAAAGAATGGAAACATTAAAACCTATGCCAATCCACAATAATTTCAGACGGCTTTGATTCCAGTCAGCTTGAGCAAATTGCCATTCTTCATTAGATAAATTCCAGTTTTGAGAATGCTTTCCTGGTGAAGTATTGTTACCAATTTCTAAGGCTAGACGGAAATTAAGAAAAGTTAGTATTAAAAGTAATGGTAAATATTGAATATGCAAAGATGCGTAAAATACAAGACTGGCTATTAGTAATATCCATAATCTTATATTTGCTAAATTAACAGTCCAGTATATTCCTAAAACACTCAACAAGAACAGCCCATAAAAAATTGATATAAATTTCATTGTTTATTAATTGATAATTTTAAATTTGTGATAGGGAGGAAAGAATATTTTATAGTTTATTCTCTATTCCCTATTTAATCACTTTGTTGGCCAATTAATCATTGAATCTGTAGCCAGTTTTTTTGATACTTCATAAGCGCCATAGCGATTGAGATGACTAGGATCTGAAAAGTAATCATTTGTTTTTGTCCATAGCTGACTTAAATCACGATATATAAATTGAGGATGATTAGTAAAAGTTAATAAATACTCTTGAAACTGTTGTTCATATTTTCTGCGTACGGGGTCTAAATAATCTGAGGTCAGGGGCATATTAACAAAGACAAGGGAGATATTATGATTTTTGGTAACCTCTAACATGGAATGTAATGCTTGATCTTGTTTACCTGTTAGTTGAAAAGATTTATAATCGTTGTCGTAATCTCCAGAAACTTTGGGGTGTTGTTGATAATATGTTGTGGGATTAAAGCGAATAGATAAAGGTAAGAATCCATCAAAATCAACTCCTTGGATAGAAGAATTATTGTCTATTTCAGAATTATGGGTGAGATTAATTTTTGATTTTACAGGAGGATCTTGATAGCTAAAAGGTAGATATTGAAGTTGTTTTTGGAGAAGAGTTTTAATTTGATCACGGTTTTTGTAACTAGCAGATAAATTAGCTATGGACTGGTTTAACCAATCGTTAGCGGTTTGATAGATACTAATATCCTCTATATTAGGTTTACTACTAAATTTTTCTGGTGTATTTTCTGGGTTTTTAGAAACTTCATGGGCTTTAACTTTTGTTTGGGCTTTCTGTAATATCTGTTTGTATGCTGGTGAGGTTTGAATTGCATTGAAAGTAATATCTTCTCTGCCATTATTAAAGGCGCGAGAACCATCTGCCCATAAAATTAATTTTGGTAGTTCTTCTGGTGCTAAAACTTGACGGATAAGAACATCAACCACTTGGGCTGTAGCTCCATTAATACCAAAGTTAAATATATCAATATGGCTATGATTTTGGCTAACTAAAGCTCTAGAAAGAGCGACAGGATCAACTCCTCTCAAAGCCCGGGAAGAACCGATAATTAAGACATCTGGTGGACGGTTTTTTGTAGCTAAATGCTGTTTATATAGGGCTAATTGTTCATCTAATTGTCTAGAGTTAAAACTGGGAGTTTGTGATCTAGCTGCTAATAAAATCGCTGTAGCTTTAGCTTGTTCTTTTAATGGTGTGGCTGGCAAATTTCCTGATTGAAAACTATTATTATTAATAAATTCAGAAGCATTAAAAGCAGACTGGTCATGATTAGATGATTTCGTTGTTTCTGGGTGTTTTAAAAATGATGTTTTTCGATGATTTTGAGGTGGTAAAGATGCTGGAGATTGTGAGGATAAAGGTGAAATAATATTATTATCCTTAGGTAAATTCTTAGCAGAATAGGCGACAACATAGCCTAACATTAAATCAGTTTGTACAGCAAGAAGTAATCCTAATGCCAGCCAAATCATGCCATTACCAATTTCTTGGTTATCAGGATTTTCGTCGGTTTCCTGATGAGATAGTATAAATAATTGGCTGTTTAAAAGTACATTTCTGATGATTGTGTGGGTATTTTTTAGCCAATCTTTGGTTATTTCTTTGATACAACTTTGTACTTCTTCAGTTGTAAAATCAGAATCCAAAATTTCTTCACTATTTTTATCTATACTGTTTTCATCTATCATTAGAGAACTTACATATTCTGATGTAGCAGCAAATTCTGGTGTTATTTCAGGAACTAATTGATAACGTTCTTCTAAATCAACTCCATGATGCCATATAGGCTTTTTATCACCAGCACGACGGCCATAAACACGCACACCAGTAATACCGGAAATTTTCAATTGGCAGATAAATTGAGTTACCTTACTAGAAACTTGATGGCGTGTGGGACAAATGGGAGCATCACACATAATGTGTAATAGATCTTCTTTGCGAACTAATAATACCCGGATACCACCTGTTTTCAATCGCCATTCTAAATCGGGATTGAGTAACCGCTCTAGTAAAAAAGTAATTGCTGGTTGGTCACCTGCACGGGCAAGGTCTAAGGCAGATGTAACTAAAGCGGGATGCCCAGATGCTGGTAAAGATATCCAATTGATCCAAAAGGGCTGTTTATCCGTTGTTTTTTTTTGTCCATATATAGCGGCGGAAATAATAGCTTGAGGGGCAATACTTTCGAGTAGGGGGACAATAGCCTTTAGGGCGATTTGTTGATCAGGTTCTGGGGCAGTTTCCAAGGGGTCAAAAGCTGGAGTGCAAAATATGTGTAAGGTGGATTCCTTGAGAGAAGTTTGTAATGCTATGTTGAAAACTAGTAATTCTTCTGTTAATATTCTAGCGATCGCTTGTAAATCTCCCCAACGCGCCCATTCTTTTAACATCACCTCTGGAGGTGTCAAATCTACTCTGACGCGCCAATCTGGCTCAATTTCTCCTCTAACTTGGGAAACAATAATAGCATCCTGATAGCCAACAAGTTGCAAATATCTGAGCTTTTGAGCGACTGTTTCCGCCAATAATGATGGGTCAGGGCTATAACTAGATTGACAAAATACCCAAAGACGATTAAGGACAATCTGAGAGTTATTTTTCAGCGGAGAAGGCTGAATTTTTACCAGTATTGCTATATTTAAATGGCTGAGATGTTCACTCAAATAGCGAGCAATGGCATCCCTATCGCCTTGACGTGCCAAACTTTCATTAGAGATAATCAGCGAACCACCAGGAGAGATAAAGGCTTCTGTCTCTCCTGGTAATTCCTGTTCTACCTGTTCTAAATGTCGCTCTAGTTGATTCAAGTATACGCGATAAAACCATTTGGGACGATGCTCCCCTTGTTTTCGTCCGTAAATTAATACCTGGTATATTGAGGGTTGTTCGTTGTTGGTGAGGGTATTTACATCAGTTTGTTGTAGCGCTTGCAATAATTCTGACAAGGTTTGCCAACGGGGTGGACAGTCAACGCTTTCACAGAGAATATGCAGGTCATTACCTAACAACCGGACTTTTACCCCAAAAGGATTTATGTCTGTTGCTTGACTTACCCATTGCACTAAGGACTTCTGAAGAAATGCTTGTAGCAGTGTTTCGCTATCAAGTAATACTGTTTTCATAGGCAGTGAAATTTAATGGCAAGGGTGTATTGAGGAATTTTACCTGTACGTGTAAACTAGAATCATAGAATTATCACATTTTTGTGTTCTTTTGCACAATTTTGTTAACTTCCTAGCTGGCAAAATTAACAAAGATAGTCTTCATAGAAAAAAGAGGTTTTCAGCGACTTTAAATTTATTTACACAGTTTGGTTTGATGCTAGGAGATGCTATAATTTAGAGTACCTGTAACTTTTTCTGATTTTTGGTTATTCTTTCTCCTGTGAGCATTGATGTACTATAATACCTTAGGCATAACTCTCACGTTGTAGCACTTTTCTAAAATTTTGTCCCCTGAGTTGAAGATTAACTTTTTTTGTCTATAGCAGTTTCCGTACTCGTAAGGTACAATTTTTTTAGTTGTAGGAAAACAGGGAATAAATTAGTTTGTACTTCATTAGACTGGAAAACGATATATTTTAATCATCTAGTTTTTAATTGGGAGTGACAATGTCACCTGTAAATCAACAGTTATTTTCTCAAACCGGATTAAATTTCATGACTTCTACCACTAATTCCTGTTGTTTTCTACCGATTGGTACAGTATTAATACTAGCAATACTCATGACTCAGAAAGCTATGAGCGAGGCATTAATCAATCTGGGTGAAGTAAGTGAAGAATTATTACGAAGCGATCGCTTACCTGTGCTTAATTTCCCAGATGATCAAGAATAGAATCAAAGTGTATTTCTGTTATGAATACCCAAATTCCTATTCCCCCCCATTTCAACCCAGCAAAAGTCGGCGAAATTTGGCGCGTACCCTACCAAAAAATAGCTGCTGAAGCGGAAACCTATGCAGTACAACAACAGATCCAACCATCAGCTTTAGATAAAAACCGTGTTTGTCTATTATTAATAGATGTTCAAAATACCTTTTGTATTCCTGATTTTGAATTATTTGTAGGTGGACAAACTGGAACGGGTGCAGTTGAAGATAATCAAAGATTGTGTGCATTTATTTATCGTAACTTGGGAGTAATTACCAAAATTATTCCCACCCTAGATACTCACACAACAATGCAAATCTTTCATCCCATATTTTGGATAAATACTCAGGGAGAACACCCGACCCCAGCCGCAACTAATATTACAGTCACAGATATTGAAAAAGGTATTTGGCAAGTTAACCCAGCCGTTGCTAATAGTATAACTAATGGTGATTATGACTTATTAGCAAAACAGGCTTTTTATTATGTTCAACAACTCAGCCAAAATGGAAAATATCCCTTAACAGTTTGGCCTTATCATTCGATGTTAGGTGGAATTGGTCATGCCTTAGTTGCCTCAGTAGAAGAAGCCGTATTTTTCCATAGTATTGTTCGTAAAAGTCAAACCCAATTTGAATTAAAAGGTGAAAATCCCTTAACAGAAAATTATTCTATTTTACGCCCCGAAATTTTAACGGGATTTAATGGACAGCCAATTGGACAAAAAAACACAAGTTTAATTCAACAACTTTTAGAATATGATGCAGTGATTATTGCTGGCCAGGCTAAAAGTCATTGTGTTGCTTGGACAATTGACGATTTATTCACAGAAATTCAACAAGTAGATAGTACCCTAACAAGGAAAATATATCTTTTAGAAGATTGTACTTCTCCGGTTGTTGTTCCTGGTGTCGTTGATTATACGGAACAGGCTAACAACATATTTGCTAGATTTGCAGCAGCAGGAATGCACATTATTCAATCAACTCAAGAATTGGTAATTGGGTAATTAAATTCTTTCCCTCCAACTCTTTATTTCAAAAACTCCTGGGGATTTTTGGCTTCCCAACCAAGGGAGCCGTTAAAACGCATTTCAAAATGAAGATGAGGTTGAGTAGAGGTTGGTTGTCCCGTAGTTCCCACTGCTCCCAAAATATCGCCTTTATTGACCTTTTGACCCAGAGTAACTTTGATACTCTCAAGTTGGGCGTAACGGCTTTGTAAGCCGTCCGGGTGGTTGACAATGACTAATTTGCCATAACTACCCTGTTCTTTGGCAAAGACGACGATTCCAGGGGCGATAGCTGCCACAGGAGTATTAACTGGTGCTAATAAATCTACACCACTATGAAAGATCACCTCTCCTGTCGTCGGGTGAATTTGCCAACCATAAGTTAATCCTATATCCGTACCATTTGGTAATGGATAACCAATAATTTTTTCAGTGGGTTTACTAGGTGAGGTGGCAATTATCCCCGGAGTAATAGCTATTCCGGGAAGTGTGGGTAAAAAGACAAATTTAGGGTTTTTCTGACAACCATTAATTTCAAATACTGTATCTGGACGGACTTTATACTTAGATGCTATTTGTTTCCAGCTTTGATTGCGAGGGACTTCGACAACAATACCATTGAAAGGGAGAATTTGCAGTTCTGTTCCGGGATTTACCACCCCATTCTTAATAGATGGATTGATACCGATAATTGTTTCTGGTGCTAGGTGATAACGATTAGCTATAGTGGCTAAGGTTTCACCACGATTAACTTGATGACGTTGAATACGAGCTAAAGCGGGAACTGGACAAGTGCCTGGACTAGCATTAACGGTTTGTGACTGTGAAAGTAGGGACAATAACCCCAAGGTGCTAAATAAGCTCCAAAAATACAGTGAATGATTGAGAAATTTCATGTCAACAAGTCCAGCAATTGCTAATTTTTAGATTTTAGTGGAGAATTATTAAGGACAGAATAAAGTTTTCATCCATCTTTCTTTCTACTAACTATTTTGAATAGATTCATGATAAAATATCAGAACCAGATATACTTCTCGAATCTAAATAATAGAAAATAAGCAACTTGGATATTGAACATTACTTAATCAAGCAATACTACCACGTTTTTTAGCTTCCTTGTTAGAAATCCCGACATTTTTAATCCCGGCCTTAATCATTTGTCGTTCTAAAAGGGCAAAAAATCGGGTTCTATCACCACCTCTGACTACAGCCTGATTATGGGCTTCCGCAATAGCCACAGGATAACCATATCCTTTGTGTACCTGTGCCAGCATTAATCCTAGTATTTCATCAAACATAGTGGAATTTTCCGCAACCCAAGCAGGAACTTCAATTCTGGCGATTTCTGTACCGACATGAACGTAACAAAAATAAATAGTATGGTCGGCATATAATTCTAAAATACGGGCATTACTCCGCCATAATGGTCCTCGTTGTCCAGGTTGAAGTTGAGTAGCTATAATGGTTGTATCTCGTAATGTATCAAATTTTTTACAAGGTACATACTCTAGTTGATTGGGGCAATAGGTGATACAATCAGGAACAGGATGGGGACAGGCCAAAAAGCGTAGAAAGTTCGTGGCTTCGGCGCTGCGAGAGGCGCTAAGATAACCCATAATAGGAATTTGAGCTTGTTGGAGTTTTTGCCAAGCTTTTAAAATAGGTGGTAAAATCATATCCCGTGCTTCCATCGGTAACTGATCTAAAAACCAGTATATTAACGAACCATCTACCATTGCTAAAATGGGGGCTGCGGTTTTCGCACTACAAGCTAGTTCTGCTAATACGGTAGCCTCAGAAGCGGTACGTCGATAACCCATCCATTCTTCCGTTCTAATTCCCCATTGACGGGAGATATATAGGTCTTCAGGGCGATAAAATACCTCCGGTAAACTATCGAGAATTGGGTGAAGATCTTGACCATAGTGTAAAACAACTCTACCAATATTTAGTAAGTAACAATACGCAATTTCATGATGGTTAGGGGCAATTTGCGAACCATCTGTAGAAATGACAGTATGAACTTTGGGGGGGACGGAAATAGTTATACAGGTTTCTAGGGGTTCAATCGGTGTAGCATTGGCGAAAATAATGCGATTTTGCCATTCTTCCTGACTTTTCACTAACTCCTCTTGACACTCAACAGCTTTTTTAAAAAATTGTTGTGCTAATTCTAAGCGCTGATGACCTGCGGCTACTTCTGAGGTTAAATGTTCACTAAAACCTTGCATTTGTGCCGATATTTTTGTTAAATTAAGCATATTGGCTAGGTATATTTTTGCAAATAGATGTAAATGCTATATTATTAAATATAATTAATTACTATATACTATAACTGAAAAAATGGTATCATGAGAAAATGGCAATTGACAATGATAACTCTCATATTAGGAACTATACTATATAGCCCGGAGGTGAGTGCTAAAAATCTGGTAAATATGGCCGATTATAGCATAAAATCATCACTGTTAGCCCAATCTAACCTAAAAGAGGCTATAATTTATTTCCATCGGGGAATTAATCGCCATACATCAGGAGATATAAAAGGGGCTATTGAGGAATATAATCAAGCTTTAAAATTACGTCCTAATTTTGCTGAAGTTTACTATAAACGAGGAATATCTCGTTATAAATTGGGAGATATAAAGGGGGCAATTTTAGATTATAATCAAGCAATCAGTCTTAATTCTAATTATTCTGGTATTTACAATCATCGAGGATTTGCTCGCTATGATTTGGGAGACTTAAAAGGTGCTATCGCAGATTTTAACCGAGCATTAAGTCTTAATCCTAATTTTCCTGAAGCTTATCAAAATCGAGGTATTGCTCGCAATGCTTTGGGTGATAAACAGGGAGCAATTAGCGATTTAAATACAGCAGCAAGTTTATTTCAAAAACAAAAAAGAATGACTAATTACGAAGAGGTTATTGATATTATTAATAAATCATAAATCATATCACTGTTGTGCTAAATTGAGGAGTTGAGATCAGGAAATGGGGAATAAGTTTGTGTGTATTTCATGGGACTGGGAAATTGTACAAGAGGTTAGAATTAAACGCAGATAAACGCAGATAAACGCAGATGATTTTCTACTTTTTTTGTCTCACGCTAAGACGCAAAGTTTTCAGAAATTAATTTAACTTTGACTTATATATCTGGATATATCTAATAAGTTATTTAAATCATTCTTTAACAAAAAAGCACAAGTACCCTATATTCTCAATAATCTTGAGAATTTTCTCAATAAGCTGACGAAAAAAGTTAATTTCAGGGCTTGAAATTCTCAACTATTTTTTGTACAATATTTTTATATAAAATCTGCTTGGGCTTTTTTTGAAAAAA
>B570J13885_100149_pt1 | contig 10270 bp, 9 predicted proteins | sample LakMenEpi21Jul08_FD_13885 | JGI IMG/M metagenome (IMG submission 13885)
TAATATCAACAAGTTGCTCTTGAGAAATTAAAGATCCTTTATTTGGAGAACTATTACTTTGTTTAATATCAGTTTTATTCAACATATATTTCTTCTATCACCCCTATAAAATAAAAACATTAACACATTTTTTTAAGTATTAATTATTCGTTAATACCAAGAATACCCGAACGTAAAATATGGACTGCATCTAATACTAGTAATATTTGTTTCTGTTGTACTACACAACCGCATAAGTACGGTACTAAACTAGATGCTACTTGTCCTATCGGAGAACGAACATCATCAACAATAAACTTAGTTGTACCTTTAATCTCTTGGACAACTAAACCCAAAATCATTGATTCTATCTGAATAACAATAATATTATACTGATACAGCCGATGATCAAGGCATTCTAAATTAAACATCTTTGGTAGATCAACTACCCAAATTATATGACTACGCCAATTCATTAATCCTAATATACAAGCGGGCATATTCGGAATAGCTGTAACTGATGTCACAGGGACAACAATTACTTCTTGAGTATGAGCAATGGATAAAACAGCACCAGTTTGTTGATTCAGTTGAAATTTAATATAACCATTTTCTCGGCTGTTGTATATGGTTTGATTGTTAAAGTCAAGGTGTAATTTTTTCATGGGCAAGTATTATGAAAATTAATTTATTAGATTACATGAAATACATGAGATAATTAATTTGAACTTTAATATTTTCAGAAATTCATAGAGCAAGTACAAGTCAGTTTAATCTCTTCTAATTAGATTAACAAATATGTCTTCTTTACAAAGACGCTCCAGTATGATGTAGTTCAACACATACTAAGTTATACAGAAAGAAATATTGAAAATAGGAAGAAATTCAGAAAGTTTTAATACAAAATATCACAAAGACACCGTTAGGATCTCATTTTCCCCAGTGTCTTCAAGCTCACCATAAGTTTACAAGTGCGGATAAAAGGACTTGAACCTTCACTCCTTTCGGAACTAGAACCTAAATCTAGCGCGTCTGCCAATTTCGCCATATCCGCATCTATAAATTACAATAGCACAATAAATTATTTATGGCAATAGGTAAAAACTTTCTGTTCGTTGATTTTCAGATTACCATTTTTGTTAAGATATTAGTATCAATAAAATTACTGATGAACATATCGTTTCTCAGTCTAATGAAGTACAAACCAATTGATTCCCTGTTCCCTAGAACTAAAAGACCTTCTAACTTACGAGCCTAGGAACTGGTATATAAAAATCAGAAACGATAAAATTAGCACAATGAATTATCAAGATGCTGATGCAGTAGCACCCAGTTTTTTGCGAAAATGTCCCTATCTACTGTTGATAAAAGGTCAATAAAGATTTATGAAATCTCAACCAGAAGAAAATTGGCAACGTCGTCTCCAAGATCTAGAAGCAGAAATCAAATCTACTGATGTAAATACTCCCAAACCAGAAGCACAAACACCTGTAACTAGATTTGCTCAATGGAACTTATATTTAGAAAGATCCAGAAATTGGTTTAATAGTTTATCAACAATCAAAAAAGTGGCAGTTACAGGTGTAGTCATGTTACTAACTGTTTGGATGGTGCAAACAGTATTTGCTTTAGTTGCTTCTATAATCAGTCTGGCAGTTTTGGCGGTGTTAGTGTATCTTGGATACAAATTTTTTATTGCTAATCGAAAAATACAATAAGCAATAATCTATTTAATCATGCCGATAATGGTGTAAAAAATCACAGGTAATTATTCAATGGCGAATCCAATGATCAGCAAGAGTGTTAGTCAGTCTAGCCGCCCAAAAAAACCGAAAAAAGCTAATATTATACCATTAACAACCAGGCGTTTTATGGCTTGGACTGTAGAAATAACACTCTTTATTGCCAGCGGGTTAGTTCCTTATAATCTAGGTGTATACGTAAATTCTCATAGTGATATCCGGCGAGTTCCTCTTAATCCTGTCCTCGTAGTTACAGAAAAAGTGATCGCTAGACCCTTAGCATTACCCGTAAGTTACGGTATTCGCCACGTAGCATGGCCGACTAATATCTTATGGATATTAGCCCTATTATTACCCACAAGCTTTTCTAGCTGGCAATTATATTTATTAGCAAAAACCGGTAGTACAATTCCCAAACGGTGGTTTGGTGTCCGAGTAGTAAACGTTGCTGGCGCAGCCCCAGGTTTAGGCGCGGTGCTAGTTAGAGAAGGATTAGGACGTTGGACAATACCAGTTTCCGCAGCCTATCTACTCTGGCGTTACAGCTTTACTTTCCCAAATCTAACTTTGTTTACATCATTAACCATATTAATGATCTTAGCAGAATCAAAGGGCTGGCCTGTTGAAAAGCAGCCCCGGTCATTTCATGATCAACTAGCAGGAACCTACACGATAGATATAACCAGCACTGTCAATCATCCTGGGGAGCAGTCAACAATCGCCCAAAATGATGGAAATAGCCCCTCGACCCAACCAGCAAGTTCTACACCTTCCTCAAAAAATAGCAACTTTAAATTATTTTTAGTAGGACTAACTAGCATGATTGCTGTGTTATCAACCTTAATAGGTACACAAATTTATATCCAAACCCAAGAAAGCCAACGCAGAACCGAACAAATTAATAGTCAAAAGTTTATTGAACTCCTCAAGGGGTTGAATACTAACGGTGTTACCAATGAAGATCGACAAAGAGCCATTTTAGCCCTAGGAACCATTGATAATCAGCAATCTATTCAATTGTTAATTGACTTGTTAGCCAAAGAAACAGACCCCAAAATCCTGAATACCATTCAACAAGCTTTAATTAATAGTGGTTTTAAAGCTATTCCCGAATTAAACCGTATGAATCAGTTTCTCGCTGGAGAACTGGTATCTCTGGGTAAAAGTTCCCATAGCGAAATTAGACAAAATCAGTTAATTCTCACCCAGCAGGTAATTAATAAAATTCTGGCTATCCATGGTAAAATTAAGAACATTGACTTGAGCAACGTTCAATTAGGTGGCCAACAGTCTGGAGGAAAGTCCCTATTTAAGTTTGTATTAAACAATCTTGATTTATCAGGAATTGTCTTAAAATCGGCAAATCTTAACCAAGCTAATTTCCAGGATAGTCAGTTTCGCAGTGTCGGTGAAGATGGACGTTGGGATACTTATGATGATGTAATCGCAGATCTAAATAATGTTCAATTAAAACAAGCTAACTTAATTAATGTTAACTTAAGTCGTGTTTCCATGAGCCAAAGTGATTTAAGTCAGGCTAATCTTAATAAAGCCAACTTATCATACACCCGTTTATTTGCTGCTAATCTCAGTAGTGCCCAACTAGTAGGTACAGATTTACGAAATGCAATTTTAGAAAATGCCAGCCTGACAAATGCAGATTTAAGCAATGCTAATTTAACAGAAGCAAATTTATATGCTGCTCGGTTAGTCCGTGTTTCTGCTATCGGCACACAATTAGCTTACGCCAATTTAAGTAAAACTGATTGGCAAGGTGCAGATTTATCTGAAGCCTATTTAGATTATGCTAATCTCAGTTATGCTAATTTAAGTTCTACACGGCTTACTGGCACTAGTTTGCGCTCGGCTAATCTAGAAAACGCTAATTTGCGAGATGCTGATTTAAGTCGCGCTGATTTACGGGAAGCAAATGTCGCTGGAGCAGATTTTCAAGGTACAATTCTCTTTGTCGGTAAACAAAATCCAGCAGACCAGTTTGTGGAAACACCGGATATTGGTTCTCAAAATGCCTCAATCAAAGGAGTAGATTTTAGTAAAGCTAAAAATTTAGATCAGCAGCAATTAGCATTTATTTGTACTCAAGGTGGACTACATTCTCGTTGTCCATAATGCCGGAAATAGGGGATAATGCAGGGAATAGGGAAAGGCAAGAGTAATAACAACGGACAAATGAAACACTTTCAGTATTGGCTTGGGGTAATGGGAATGGCAACAGCTTTAAGTTTAACGGTAAACTCTCAACCAGCACCGGCGCAAGTAGCTTATGGTAGTTATGTTGGTATTGGTCCGACTGTAGGATTGACAGATGGTACTCAAGTGGGTGGAGTTCTGGCTTTTCGCTACAAATTACTGGAAACACCTGTTTCTTTCCGCACTCAAGCTTTAATTGGTAAGGGAACAGCAATAGTTCCGACTGTTTCCTATGACCTCCCCCTCAACTGGCAAACTGATGTTTATTTAGGTGCTGGGTTAGTCTTAACTAGTGGTGATACACCTTCTCCTGTCGGTAATAAAATTAGTTTTGCTTTACAACCAGGGATTGATTATGTTATACCTAATAGTAGTACCGTAATTTTTGGTAATGCTATTATTGCCTTTGATGCCTACCGAAATACTGGTGGTACGGCTTTATCTTTGCAAGGTGGAGTCGGTTTAAGGTTTTAATTCTGAATTTGTCATGGCTCATTAGTAAGAATTTTTTAATTTTTAATTCTGAAAAAAATGCTACCAAACAGAGAGAAAATAGATTTTTACTTAACAGACCTAGAAACTACTGTAGGCAAAATCATTAGTATAACTATTTCTTTGTTGGTTTTAGTATCTTCGGGAATTTTTGTAGCAGAAACCTATGATATTTCTGAAGATACCCGCTTAGAGTTAAGGGTATTAGATAATTGTGTATTAATAATTTTTGCTGGGGAATATTTACTCCGCTTATGGAGTACAAAAGATAGAATTAAATATATTCTGAGTTTTTATGCAATTATTGATTTAATCTCAATTTTACCATCTTTTATAGGATTAGTAAATATTAGTTTTATCCGGCTATTGCGTTGGTTTAGAATCTTACGTTTACTAAGATTTATTGATAAAAAGTTTTTAGCTGTTAGTATCATTAATCAAGATCGTATCATCTTTGCCAGAATATTATTTACTCTATTTGCCATAGTTTTTGTTTTTTCTGGGTTAATTTATCAAGTTGAACATCCAGTTAATCCAAAAAGTTTTGACACTTTTTTGGATGCTTTTTATTTCTCTATCGTGACTATGACAACAGTAGGATTTGGTGATGTGATACCAATTTCTGAGTTGGGTCGTTTACTAACGGTATTAATGATTTTAACAGGAGTGACATTAATTCCCTGGCAAATTGGTGACTTAATTAGACGATTAGTAAAAACTGCAAATCAGGTGGAAATTGTTTGTCAAGGATGTGGTTTAGCATTCCATGATGGAGATTCGGGATTTTGTAAAAGGTGCGGTAAACAATTAATAATTGACAAATGAATTGATCATACACTTCATATATAGGAAAATGAAAATCTACACTTACTAAATACACATTACAATGATTCTCCCAAGGTTTAATTAATTTGGTGTTGGTGGTAATTTTGGATGTATTTCCGAGTATTTGGTAACTATACCAGAAACTTCCGGGTTATAAAGTCGTAGATAATTCCAGTAGTTACCGAAAACTTGACGGACATAATTTTTAGTTTCATCAAAAGGAATTTCCTCGACAAATTCATCTGGATCTTTTTTCGGTATGGTTTGCAACCATTTAGCAACATTACCAGGACCTGCATTATAACTAGCGATCGCTAACATAGAATTATTGCTATACTGTTGATGAGTATGATCAAGATACCAAGTCCCCAACATAATATTATCATTGGGATTTTCTAGATTAAGTTTTTTAAAATCTAAACCAATTTGTGGAGCTATCCATGCTCCCGTACTGGGCATAACTTGCATCAAACCAGTTGCACCGACCGGTGACTTAATTTTCGACTGAAAGCGGGACTCTTGACGCATTAAAGCCGTAACTAGTAAGGGATTAAGTTGCCGGGAAATAGACCATTTTTCAATTTCTTTAAAATAAGGGAAAGGATAACGGGCTTGCCAATAACTTACTTGTTGACTTAAAGCCGCATATTCGGCTTTTTCTGCGGGTGTTTTTCGGTCTTCTAATTTAGCAATTTGGTCAATACCACTGAGATATTCACCTTTGGTTAATCTCATTAATCCTTCGGTAAATTGTTCAGAAACAGTGGGCTGATTTTTATTTTTAAATTCTGTTTCCCATTGCCACCAAGCATCACGATCTTGTCCCAGTAAATACAATTCATGGAAAGTCTGAGAACCAGCGGGAGGAACAGAACGTTGAGGGAAAATAATTGTCGGATTCATTCCCCGCAAATCGTCAAAATTACCAACATTCAAACCCAAAATACTCGCCGAACGCCAGGCATAATAAGACTGAGGAAATTCATTAATTACAGATTTATAAGCAGTAATAGCTTCCTGTTGTTTTCCTAACATCATTGCCCATTTGCCTATCCAAAATCCGGCTCTAGGAGCTAAAATACTAGTTTTGTTATTAATAGTAATTGGTTGTGCCCATTGCCATGCTCCTAAATAGTCATTATTTTTAGCTTTAGCTTGGGCAATTTTCCAGCGAAATTCTGCCGCTTCTTCAGAGTTGCTATATTTTCCTAGCAATAATTTCTCTGTAGTATTAGCTGATTGATTATCTTTGAGAGATTCTAATATCTTGGCTTTTTTGACTAATGCTTGAGGCGCTTGATCAGGAAATTTACTAATTATTTGGTCAAGATAAATAATAGAGTCTTTGCCTTTAGCGATATCCGATAATCTTAATAAGGCTATTGGGGTTTCTTTAGCAGTGGGAAATTCTTGTAGTAGTTGTTTATAAACTACAACTGCTTGATTTTGTTCTTTATTTAATTGTAATCCCCTGGCAATGCGGTAGAGACTAGTGGCAGTTTTTGGTGCTTGAATATAAGCATTTTTAGCTTTAGTAAATTGATTGTTATCCCAGTAACCTGAACCAATGATTTCCCAATGAGCGGGTTCAAGTTGTGGCTGTTTTACCAACTGATCTAATATACCCACAATTCCTGGCTCATCAGATGCGTATTTAGCCAAAATTAATTGTAAATTGGGTTGATTAGGATTATCTTTTAAACGTTTACGAATAATTTCCCAAGTCAGGGGGTGGGAGGGAAATTTAGCGATCGCTTGATCATATAATCTTGGTTGAGCAACGGCATAAATGGCTTTAACCACGGCTGCATCTTGAGAATATTCTTTTAGGACCTTGCGGCGCAAATCCGCAGCTTTGTTATCTTCGCCCAAAATATTATGAGCCTGGGCTTGTTTAAGTAAAATATAAGGTGCTAAAACAGGAAAATCTTTTTCCAGTCCTGTTAACAGACTCAGGGCTTTTTTTCCTTGAGAAGTTTCCACGTAATCACTAGCTAACAGATAACGAGCCCGTTCCCGGTCTGGATAACTACCTGTTTCAGCGATTTCCGTAAGTTTTGTTAATCTTTCTGGTACAGATTGAGACAACAAAGCAAATACAGCCGACTTGACTTTTCCAGTCTCAGAGGGGTTTTCCTGCTTACTCTGACTCACTTTCAACCACCGACTTAGAGTTTTGCCAGCTTGCGGGGCTGATACCATTCCCCCAGCTAAAAAGGCACAAAGCCCAGCACCAGCAAGCAAATAAATTTGTGTTTTCTGTAATTTTTTTAACATTAGTAATCGCTGATGATCCTAGTTTTTGCCGGAGAAAGTTAGGGTTAAAATTAATATTATGACAAGTTAACCATTAGGATAACACCCCCTGACAAGTTTTACAGCTATGATGCAAGGCGCGGAAATTCCCACCAGTTTAGACTAATGTAATCTGTACCAACGGATTGGAGCGAATAAAGTCCAAATTTAGGGAATAGGGAATCTTACCGCTTCTCGCGCTGGGGCTGAACCTGCGGGAAATTTAGCGGCTTATTCTGCGGCTAAGGCTGGGGTGATAGCCTTAACGAAAGCGATAGCGAAGCGCTCCGTAGGAATCGCCGATGAAACCAAAAATACTAACATTACAGCTAATACCATTCTTCCCAGTGTCCTAGATACCCCCGCTAACAGAGTAGGTACACCCGCAGAAATCGCTGATAAATGGGTAAAACCGGAATCTATCGCCCAAGTTATTTGTTTTTTAGCCTCAGAAGCAGCCAAGGATGTCCGTGGTGCAGCAATTCCCGTTTATGATAATTTGTGAAATACACCACGACTGAGTAAGAGAACGGTTATGAGAGTGGTATCTGTTTGTTACTCAGCAGGTATTACCTATAATTATTAGACATCTCCAGAAAAGAATGTAGAGACGTTCCATGGAACGTCTCTACAAGGGTTGTAAGTCACGCATATTTAATTTTCACCAGATGTCTATTAGTTAAAGCGATCACAATTGACTTTTTTCGAGAATCTGCGGTAATCTTCCATTAAGACTAATAATCGAAATTTTCAAAGCTAAAATACAGGTATTACTTAACTACAACTTAGTATGAAATTCAATGTCACGATTGATCGAGATGAAGATGGTGTCTGGATTATTGAATGTCCTAGTATTCCTGGTTGCATTAGTCAGGGAGCGACAAAAGAAGAGGCTTTAGAGAATATTCAAGATCCGATTTCTGCTTGCTTACAAGTGAGGGCAGAAATGGGTTTGCCATTGACTATTGAAACTAAACAAGTAGTTTAAATATATAGTATAGATTTTTTGTAGCAATAGCGATCGCTACGCTGACCTTCTGAATCGCCTAAGCTCCCATTAGAATCCTTAACACCCAGTTTAAATTTCTAGATTTGTAGAGATTAAAATCATGGCGCGATCGCATATCTCTTGACGGTTGACTAGTTTTGTGATATTTTAGTTTCGAGTTGCAGGTGATCGTTTGCCACTCAATTCAACCGCTAACTGCATTGCTAAGTGATCTCAACTATTACCAGTCGTTATGCAACCAAGAACACCTGGAATAAATAATTTGTGTCCTGAAATCTTTCATGAACAGATTGAAGATTTAAGAAAAATTGGGATAGATTTATCTTCAGGCTTAGAGCTTGCTCTGGCTCAATCAGTGATAATAAACACTCTTGGAGGTGACTTTTGGGCTAAGGAATGCACAACATTTGGTCGTAGACAGGATTTTTTTGCCAACAAAGGTGATGTCCGAATTATTCATCTTGCTCATATGCTTTGGTCTTTAAAAGATCAAGAGGGATTTGCCGAGTTTCTGAAAAACAAAGATAGAAGTAATTTTGAGTCTACTTATTATGAAGTGACATCTGCTCACTGGTTCTTGAAAAGTTCAAAATCAATCCGACTTGTAGTTGAAAGCGGTGTCAAGGGGGCAGACTTTGATATCGAGGTAAAAGGCTTCTTTCCCTACGACTCCCTGAATGTTGAAGTCAAAGCCAAACAAATAGACTTTACAACAGAGCAGCAGATTATAAATAAATTTAAGAAAACAAGATCACAACTTCCAAAAGATGGGAATGGTGTTATTTTTTGCAAAATTAACTTGTCGGGATTACTAACTCAAGAAGAATTCATCCGGGCAACTCAAACCTTCCTCAAGTCAACTAATAGGATTGCATTCATCGTCTACTGCTGGGACTCATGGGATCTTATACAGGAAGGTATTGCACTAGCTTATATAGCTGTTAACCGAGAGGGACAGATGCACTCAATTTTCGGAGAAAGTTCGACACCAGTGAGACCAGCGTTTCTTGTAGAAGCTATGGAATGGCATCAGAAAGTGATTAATACCTAACAATCCCAATGCACTGGAACAAAATAAATATTAGTTTTGTGGTTGTGTGAAATAGCGATCGCGAAGCAATCCGTAGGAATCTCTTATTTACGGCAGAAACGTCCGAATTGCCGAACGAAATTTTCATCCTGTTAATCCTTAAATCCTGGACATCCTGATTCAGACAATAATCTTAATTTAAAACCCCCTAATACCCTGTTCCAAACCCTCACAGACACCCGTAAGAAAATCTAAATCCAAAGTGGCAATAGTGTCACTGGGTTTGTGATAATGGGGATTTCGCATAAATGCCGTATCCGTCACCATGATTGCCAGATAACCTTCATCCCAAAAAGGTGAATGATCACTTAAGCGAGTTTGGGGAATGAATAAACCGCGATTTGGTATAGGTAGCCATTGACTATTTACACTGGATTTTTTCATATTACCACTTAAACTAATTAAATCACCCAAAGTCCGCAAATTGCCAATTAAAGCAATAAAATCACCGCGATTTGGGTAAAATAATCCCAGAGGAAAAGGGTATTTTTGAGAACCATGAGTAGAATCTCGATATCCCAACATTTCCAAAGATATCATCAAGCGAAGAGGTTGCTTTTGTTCGCGCAACAAAGCTGCATAATCAGCACTACCCAACAACCCATATTCTTCCATATCAAAAGCCAC
>B570J13885_100159_pt1 | contig 9509 bp, 6 predicted proteins | sample LakMenEpi21Jul08_FD_13885 | JGI IMG/M metagenome (IMG submission 13885)
CCAACTTCACAACCAACTCCTACAGTACAACCAACTTCAAAACCAAATTCTACTACACCTCGGTCAGCGTTTGTTTTGGAAAGTGTCCAAACAGGATTTCGTAAGGATATGAATAGTTCCCAGCAGGAGAGCCAAATTATTGAACCAGTGTTTCAATTTCGGTTATTTAATGGAGAGAAAATTAAATTGAAAACTGCTTTTAATAAGTTAAGTCAACCGAAATTTGCACCCCTTACTAATATTCCTATTCAGTTAGGATGGGAAGGGAAAACAGGTCAATATAATATAAAATTAGGAGCAGGAATTGATCTATTTAATCGTTTACCAATGGCTCTCAATTTCAATGCTCAGATAGATAGACCAATTTTCGTTAAACTCAATCCAGATAATAGCATTAAATCAAGTTTATTTTTATCAGCAGTGTTAGAACAAGGTCCTTATAAAACTAGTGTGAAAACACTGGAAAATCAAATTACAGCTACGCGCTCTGGTTTCAATACTTTTTGGCAAATTGACCCTAATACTAGCTTTTTTGGCTCTTATCGTGTGGGTTTATATAATGATGGTAATTTTGAACAACAGATTTTTAATCGCTTGGAACATAAGTGGGGTGAATTTTGGTTTGCTGGTAATATTTTTGCTTGGAAATATGCAAGCGATAATCAAGAGTAGTGGCTATTTTTCTCCAGTATCTTCTCTAGTTTATAACGGTGAAATCGGATGGGGAAAAAACATTTTTCCTTTTTTAAATTGTCGTTTAAATACCACCTTGGGGAGACAAATAGTTAATGGTAGTAAAAGTGGAGGTACTGGCTATCAAACTCGCTGTACCGTCAAAATGTCACCAACTATAGGCTTAGACTTAGGTTATAGTTTAGGTAAGTCTCACAATCTCATGACTGGAGAAAGTCTGTACAATAATCAGACATTAACAGGCCAATTACAGATAAAATTTTGACCTGTTTTTTGACTGATAACTCAATATTTCACAAGTAGAAAAAAGCAAAAGCAGAGAAATCGAAATCATAAATTATCGAATTTCACAGCATCAAAATAACCTTTTTCTTTACTCTTTTATTCCAGCCCAAACAGTGAGAGGTTTACCAACTTTTTTATAAAGTAAGCTTTCTAAAATTACACCATTATTATTGGCAGTAAGAGCTTTATTTGGCTGATTTAAAGATTCATAAAACCCGTTATACCAACCTTGATCAGATTTAAGTTGAGTTTGCACAAAATTAAATAATTTGCCTGTATAATCAGTATTATACAGGACGTGCCAACCTACTGCGGCCTTAGCACTGAGAAAACGTAGATCATTGTATTTTTTCCCTGTTCCTGTGATAGTTGCCCAAGGTTCTCCATTCACAAATAAACTACTATAAACAAAGTAAGGAGCGCGATCTAAATTATCTTCCGTGACAGCAGTTAAAAAATTAGTTCTTTGATAACGAGCTTCTTGTGCAGCTAAAATTCGGTCTGAGAATGCTTTAGGTAAAGCTTGAAATCCGGTTTCAATGCCATCTAAAATATAAGGTTCGCTGAGAACATAATTATTTGCACCTGAATTTTGATAATCCCGTCTATCATAAGGAACACCCTGTCCATAGAGATCCACAAAGTCTGTATTAGATGTGTAATCTAAAGCTTTTTTAACATCTAAGCCCCAGAGTTTTAATCCATAAGCTGCGTAATTTTCATAACCTAAACGCCCTTCTTGGTTATACTGTTCTTCACCAGAAATAACAGAAGTACCGTACATTTGCCCGTTTTTGACCAAGCGCTTGATTTGCCAATGTTTCCAAACGGCTTCTGTTTGTGGTTGCATTTTGGGATATTTTATACCGACAATATTCAGCCATATAGCTAAACGTCCTAAATCCAAAGCAGACCAACCAATTTCTTCTCGTTTATCTAATTGACCATAATTTACAGGTATCAATGTTTTTGAATTATAGACTTTATTCGGTAATTCTCCCTTATACAAAGGCATAGACGCTAGAGTTTTTAACATCTGACTCATTTTGCTCTCAAACTCTTCTACGGTAATGATATTAAGTTCTTTAGCACTGACCAAAGCAGCCATAGCAGCGGCTTGGTCCCACATAGTAACAGAGGCAAAATTATTTACAGAGTTAACCAAGCCAGTTTTATCATTCCAATTACGTTGGAAGTATAACCAAGCTTGACGCGCCATTGCAGTTTCCTCTGTGGTTAATGTCCCACTTCCGGGCGCAATATAGGGTTCTTGGGTGGTTGTCAATTCGGTAGCGGCAATGGGTTTACCTGCGACAATTGTTAATTTAGTATTCAGCTTGCTAATACTATCNGTATTTATANTTAAATACTTTGATAAAGAATTGAAACCTATAATTGCGATNACAGCGGTTATAACTCCGCCAAAGGTAGCCAGAAAAGATAGTTTTTTTGATGGTGGCTCAAAATCAGAATTGATCATNGAATTGGTAATTGNNAATACAATTGAGGGTTTTTTCTTGTCTAGTTTTTTTAAGTCGGGACTTACGCAAAATATCTTTCTGTAGGGGCGAACGGCCGTTCGCCCTAAGTCCCCATTTCTGTTCTCTGTACCTGAAGTTGTTCGTGTATTGCGTGACTCATGCGTAAGCCCTATCCAGGATAGATAGGAGATGATTAGGGTTGTTTTTCCTTAGCCCAAACTGTCAACGGTTTGCCCACACGACGATATAGTATTGCTTCTAACACTATACCGTTAGTATTGACAGTTAAAGCTCGATTTGGTTGTTGAGTTTCTTCATAAAAACCTGCAAAAACGCCACGATTTGGGTCAGCCAGCCAGCGCGTACCCTTATGAAGTCTTTCTGTATAGGGAGTTTGAAAGAGCATATTCCAGCCTATTGCGGCTTTAACACTACTACCCCGATAAACAAAGGCATCTTTACCAGATGAGTCTATACTTTTCCAAGGTTGACCATTGACAAAAATACAATTGTAGACAAACCAAGGCTCTCGATCTAAATTATCCTCAGACCAGGCTGTGAGTTGATTGGTGGCTTGATAGCGACGTTGTTGAGCTTGGAGTAACTTGGCTGCATATTCCGCAGGTAAAGCCTGAAAACCACTTTCCAACCCATCCAAAATATAGGGTTCACTCGTGACGTAATTATGATAGGTGGTGCGTTTATCCGCTGGTACTTCCACACCCATAATATTGACAAATTGAGTTTCAGTCTTAGTATCGAGTGCTTTGGGAGCTACAATCCCAATTTTTTGTAATCTATAGGCTGCATATTGTTCATAACCTAGCCGTCCTTCTTGGTTCCAGGTTTCCTGACCATTTTTAATCCCTGTCCCCATTAGCTGTCCATTCGCTACTAACCGCTTTAACTGCCAACGAGCCGTGACTGCTTTACTGGCCGCAGCGTGTTTAGGGTATCGAGTTTGGATTATATCTAGCCATTGCACCAGTCGTGCTAAATCAATGGCCGAAAACCCAATTTCTTCAGGTTGTGCCAATTTGCCGTAGTTAACCGGGATTAAAGTTTTCGCGTTATAGGCTTTGTTTGGTAACTCATTCCGGTACAAAGGTATTTTGGCTAGGGTGGCCAATACTTCCTCTATCCATTGATCAAATTCTGCCGGCTTAAGCAAGCCTAATTCCCGTGCTGCTACCATACCAGCTAATTGACTACCTACGTCCCACATTGTTGTACTGGGAAAGTCCGCAGCGGAAGAAACTAAACCCGTGGATAAACGATTTTTCTGGAAATAACGCCAAGCTGTACGGGCTAATTGTATATCTTCTGCATTCAGCCGATTTTGACCAAGGGAAGTAACTGGAGTTGGGAGAATGTTAGTCTCACGCCATTGTATTCCTTTATGCAATCCAAAGCCAACTAAAGCGATCGCTATAGCGACAATAGTTTGTTTTAATAAACTAGGTTGGATTGGAGTAGGATTGATAGTTGTATCTTGTGTCATGGTTAACGGGGAATAATATTAAACAACACTTCTTTTTTTACCAGCCACCAGAAGCAGCCCACAGCTACAGCCTGAGCGATAGTAGTGACTATGGGATTACCATTAACTAAAGCCGGAATTAAAAACCAAATCACTGTGACTGGAACGTGAACAATATAGACGTACAAAGAGTTTTGACCCAAACTAATCAACAGTTTCCCCAGAATTTTATTTAACGGTTGCCAAAATGTATCCACAATGATATACAGCAATGGGAAGAAACCGATGTGATTAATTAAACGCAAAAAACCCACCCACCCGACTGCGGTCTGTCCATGCTAACCAAGCAACTCTATCTGAGAATTTGGCTGGCCAAGCACCAAGCTGAATATCATAATGTGCGGTTACAATTGAGCCAGTGACGATTAATACCAAGCCTAAAACTAGGGGAATTTTCGGAATTTTTCCCCATAATTCTTGTAGCTTTTGACGATAGTAACCTGCTAGTACACCATGCACGTATAAAATTTGCCAACCAGCTAAAGCAAAGTAAGGATGTTCTCTGTCTAAAGGATGGAAACTCAAGGCATAAGGATGTAATTGTTGGATACTCCAAAATGTCCAGGAAATAGCTAAAACAGGCAACCAAAAGCCTTTCCTTAACATCCAGAAAATGGCTGGGGAAAACAGCAACAGCAATACATACAGTTGCAAAATGTCAATGACAGGTGGTGCTAAATGGAATGTAGCTGCCGCTAGTAATATTTGCCACCAAGTCCCAGGAGCAAAATCAAAGGCCGGACGGGTCCAACCGGGGGCAATTATACTTAATAAACCCAGGACAGACATTAAAATGAAACTGGTGAGATAAAGTTTTCCAGAACGCTCTAACAGTTTTTTCATGGCTTCGGAAAAGCCAACTTTATTGATACGTCCTAATGTCACCATTCCTAATACCAGTCCAGAGAGAAATACAAAGCCTTCGGCTGCACTGGCGTAAATATGCCCCCTGTTGATAGCACTGAAATAAGAAGAACTTTCTAAATGATTGAATACCATGGAAACAATGGCAATGCCCCGGAGAAAATCAATCCTTAGATCTCGATTTCCGTAGAGCGTGGGATCATAGCGCCAGGATACAGGAGGATTGTTTGTTGTAATTGTATTGTTATGCACAGGATATGGTTACTTTCGGTTATTTAACTACTTGGTTTTAGAACGGGAACTAACTAAATATTTTTTCGTAGGTTTTTACCTCTTCTTTGTAATGGAGTACGCATCGAATGAGAATTACTGATAAGATAATACCCTAAAGCCAGAAATAAAATCTAAAAATCCTGAATTTTCTTGATCTGTTTGCAGTAGCACTTCGCTATCAGTAAATAAGTGTAGATAGGTAAAATACAGCATCATTAATTTTACGTGCGTATGATTATATATTTTGGTGTTTTTACGTCTACATACTCAAGATAGCCAAAATCACAACACTTTTCACTAGGGGTAAATTTAAATATGAAAGCATTATTACGCAATGACGAAGCCGGAAGAATTGAAGCACTTTTACAATACAGAATTCTTGATACTCAGTCCGAACAGGAGTTTGATGATATTACCCGTTTAGCTTCTTTTATTTGTGGAACTCCTATGGCCGTAATGACCTTAGTTGATACGGACCGCCAATGGTTTAAATCTAAAATTGGACTAGAAGCATCAGAAACACCCCGTAGTATTGGTTTTTGCAATCATGCTATCCAGCAACCAGATCCCATGATCATTCCCGACGCTACTTTAGATCCAAGATTTGTGAATAACCCTTTGGTGACATCAGATCCCAATATCCGTTTTTACGCGGGCATACCCCTAATTAATAATGAAGGTTATGGCTTAGGAGCGTTGTGTGTTCTTGATGACATACCAAGACAACTCGCATCACAACAGATAGAGGCATTAAATATTTTAGGTCGCCAAGTCATGAAACAATTAGAATGGCGGCGTAATTTAGATAGTTTGCTCCTCTCAACGGTATTAGATACAGTTAATGCTTTAGTGGTAGTTCTTAACCCAGAAGGGGAAATTATTGGATTTAATCGAGCTTGTGAAGAAACCACGGGTTATTCTTACAATGAAGTTAGAAATCAATGCTTTTGGAACGTATTTACAGAACCAAAACGCTGTCGAACGGTGCGATCTATTTTTGAAAAAATTAGATTAAGTAAAGGGTTAAAAGAATATGAAAATTATTGGCGAATAAAAGATGGAAATCTGCGGCTAATTAATTGGTCAAATAGAACGGTTGCAAATGAAAATGGTGAAATTGAATTTATTGTTTGTACCGGCATAGATATCACTGAACGCAAACAAGTTGAAGAGTCTCTAAAACAGCAATTAGCAGCAGTAGAAGCGGCGAGTGATGGCATTAGTATTGTTGATAAACAGGGTAATTATCTTTATCTAAATAGCTCTTATGTGAATATATTTGGCTATAGTCATATCACGGAATTGCTAGGAAAAAAATGGCAAGAAGTTTATGAACAAGAGCAGATTAAATTGTTTGAAAAAAAGATATTTCCTGAACTAATGAAACAAGGTTACTGGCATGGAGAAACAATTGCTCAGAGAAAAGATAGCAGCAACTTTGCCGCAGAAATGTCTCTGACGAAGTTGAAAGATGGAGGATTCATTTGCGTAGGCCGTGATATCAGTAAACGCAAAGAAGCCGAGGAAGAACTAAAATACTTTAACTTGCGATCGCAATTATTAGCTGATATTACTTTAAAAATCCGCGGTTCTTTGCAGATAGATGATATTCTGCAAACGAGTGTTACAGAAGTACAAAAACTGTTGAAAACTGACCGTGTAGTGATTCTAGAGTTGTTGGCCGATGGCTCTTTAACAGCGCGGAAAGAAGCATTAATTCCCGGTATTCCAGTTGTTATGGGGGCAAATATTGTTGAGCCTTGTTTGACAAAAAATTACATCGAGAAATATACTCAAGGATGGATTGGTGTAATTAATGATATTGAAAAAGCTAACATTCAACCTTGTCATATCGAACTATTGCAAAAGTTTAATGTCAAAGCTAACCTAGTTGTTCCTATTTTTCTCAAAGATGAATTTTGGGGTTTACTAATTGCTCATCATTGTACCCAAACCCGTCAATGGACTAACTGGGAAATAGAATTTCTCAAATCTTTATCTGATCAAATAGGTATTGCTTTAGCTCAAGCTAAATTGCTGCAAGTGGAAATCCTACAAAGACGAGAATTGGAAATTGCTCGTCATCAAGCTGAGTTAGCATCTCTATCCAAAAGTAGTTTTTTAGCGAATATGAGTCATGAAATTCGTACTCCCATGAATGGCATTTTGGGTATGACTGGTTTATTATTAGAAACTCCTCTCAACCCAGAACAAAGAGATTTTTTAGAAATAGTTCGTGTGAGTGGTGATGCTCTTTTATCTCTGATTAATGAGATTTTAGATTTATCTAAACTTGAAGCTGGAGAAATGATCATCGAAAGCATAGATTTCGATCTTTGCAATTGTCTGGAAGAAGTGCTAGATTTATTAGCTCCTCAAGCACATAAAAAAGGACTAGAAATTGCCACACTGGTACAACAGAATATTTATAAATATCTGAGGGGAGATGTTGGCCGATTACGACAAATTATCATGAATCTAATTGGTAATGCTATTAAATTTACCAGGGAAGGAGAGGTATTATTAGAAGTAGAATTGAAGTCAGAAACTCAGGATCTAGTTATTCTCAATTTTACTGTTATAGATACAGGAATTGGTATTAGTCTTCAAGATCAAAACAAACTTTTTCAAGCATTTAGCCAAGTTGATGCTTCTATTACCCGTCAATATGGTGGCACAGGTTTGGGATTAGCAATTTGTCAACAATTAGTAAGTTTAATGGGAGGAAAAATTGGCGTAAAAAGTCAGATGGGTAAAGGATCTCAATTTTGGTTTGAGCTACCTTTTATGAAACAAATCCAGCCTTCTTCTCAGATTTTAGACCTTAATATATTGACTAATAAGCGGTTGTTAGTAATAGATGATAATGGGACTAACCGGAGAATTATTTATCATCAAGCTACTCATTGGGGAATGTGGGTAGATGAAGCTGCTTGTGCAAATACTGGTCTTGCAGCTTTACAAAAGGCTGCCGAAAATCACCCCTATGATATTGTTCTAATTGATATGCAAATGCCTGTGATAGATGGTCTAACGCTGGGAACAAAAATTAAAACTAATTCGGCTATTAGCAATATTCCTTTAGTTCTATTGACTTCTAGTAATCAAAAGGATGAATCAAAAAAAGCAATCAACATAGGATTTATTAGTTATTTAGTTAAACCAATAAAGCCTTCTCGTTTGCTAGATACTATCATGGATATTTTAGGAAGCCAACCAAAATTAGATAATTTCCAATCTTCTAAAATTGAACAACATTTTATAACTATGTTGGATCAAAAAATACCTGATTCTACAAAATCAAAGTTAAAATTGCTCGTAGCAGAAGATAATCCAGTTAATCAAAAAGTTATCCTCAAGCAACTCGACAGTTTAGGCTATAAAGCCGATATTGTAGCCAATGGCCAAGAAGTTTTGGAAATGTTGGATAACATTGCCTATGATTTGATTTTGATGGACTGTCAAATGCCAATTCTCGATGGTTTAAAAACTACAAAAGTAATTCGTTCTCGGCCAATAAATTCATTTGTTAATCACCGACAACCTATAGTTATTGCTATTACTGCTAATGCTATGAAGGAGGATCAACAGAATTGTTTAGATGCTGGTATGGATGACTATTTTAGCAAACCAATTACTAAGGATAAATTAGCAACATTATTAGAGCTTTGGAGTTCGAGAATTATAGCGGGACGAGTAGTGACTATTCCTCAACCTGATCCAGTAGTTTTAATTACAAATAATCCGTTAACAGATTTACCAATTGATTGGGAACATCTACATCAAATCTCAGAAAATGATCCAGAATTTGAGTTAGAAATATTAAAAGTTTTTGTGGAAGATAGCCTGTTTCATGTAGAGGGAATTAAAGCCGCAATTGCCGTTAATGACTTTCCTCAACTAGCGAGGGAAGCTCATCATCTTAAAGGTTCTAGTGGTAATATTGGCGCTACAGCCATACAGAAAATTGCCGAAGAACTAGAACAACTCAGTCGCAAACAGAGTTTTGTTGGTGCTGATGAATTTGTACTAGAATTAGTTGATTTTATAAATAAGATTCAAGCTTTTTTAACTAAGTGCTGAAAAAGTTTTTTCCTGCTCTTACAAAGCTATTTTGAATCATGAAACTCTTGTGGTGCGGGCATCTTGCCCGCTAGATATGTACCTCATAATACCGGGAAGTATATCCGATATTCCGCACTTCATAATGTAGTATAAGCCTTTTCAAGAGTACCCTTAATAAGGGTTAAATGACTACGTATTAAAACTTAAAATATTTGAAAAATATGTATGGTTAAAATGTCCAGATTCTTGATTAAATCGGCGATCTAAGGTATTATAAATGCGATCGCCAGTGGGGATTTATTAAACTT
>B570J13885_100160_pt1 | contig 9468 bp, 8 predicted proteins | sample LakMenEpi21Jul08_FD_13885 | JGI IMG/M metagenome (IMG submission 13885)
AAAATCAAAGCGCAATCTATCAAAAGAAACCAAAGAACCAGCTTGAGAAATTCCCTCATCAACAACTTTCTTTAAAGCAGCTTGTAATAAATGAGTTGCTGTATGATTAGCTTGAGCGCGACGACGACAACCCCGATCAATTTGTGCGGTAATTTCATCACCAATTCTAATTGTACCACGTTCAATGTATCCAAAATGAATAAAGAAATCAGATTCTTTTTTCACATCTTCAATTCTGACTAAAACACCATCACCGCTAATATAACCTTTATCGCCAATTTGTCCCCCAGATTCAGCATAAAAAGGAGTTTTATCGAGAACAATTTGTATTTCTGTTCCTGCTTCTGCGGCTTCTTCAGAAACACCAGCAACTAATAAAACTTCGATTTTTGCAGTAGTTTTTAATTGGGTATAACCAATGAATTTTGTAGAGTGAATATGTTCTGCAAGTTTATCCAAAGAACCTTGAACAGTTAAATCAATAGTTTCGTGTGCTGCTTTTGCTCGTTCTACCTGTTTTTGCATTTCTGCATTAAAACCATCAACATCAACAGTAATGTGATTTTCTTCAGCAACTTCTTGGGTTAATTCTAATGGGAAACCGTAGGTATCATAGAGAGTAAAAGCACTTTCTCCACTAATAGAATTTAATCCTTTTTGTTTGATATCTTGGATAATTTCAGCTAATAGCTTTTCACCTCTATCAAGAGTTTTCAAGAAGTTAACTTCTTCCCTTTGTAATTCCGCTTTAATAGCAGCTTCTCTTTGGCGCAAATTGGGGTAAATTGATTCGGAAAGAGAAATTGCTGTTTCTGCAACTTGGTTAATAAATTCTCCAGCAATTCCTATTAATCTTCCATGTCTAACGACGCGACGAATTAAACGCCGTAAAATGTAACCTCTTCCCACATTAGAAGCGCGAATTTCATCAGCAATCATGTGTACAACAGAACGGACATGATCACCAATTACCTTTAAAGAAGTTTTCGTATTTTCATCACTTTTGTGATAATCAATTTTGGCAATTTTCGCCGCAGTTTCAACAATCGGAAAAATCAAATCTGTTTCATAATTATTAGGAACTTTTTGGAGAATTTGCGCCATTCTTTCCAAACCCATTCCCGTATCAATATTTTGATTTTGTAACGGCGTTAAATTTCCTGAAGCATCCCGATTATATTGCATAAATACCAAGTTATAAAACTCGATAAAACGCCCATCATCTTCTAAATTAATATGATCATCACCTAATTCCGGGTGAAAATCATAATAAATTTCCGAACAAGGACCACAGGGACCAGTAATACCCGATACCCAGAAATTATCATCTGCACCCATGCGCTTGATGCGTTTTTCCGTTACACCAATAGTATCGCGCCAAATGACAAAAGCCTCGTCGTCCTCCTCAAACACACTGACAACGAGATTTTCAGGGGAAATCCCAAACACTTGAGTAGATAATTCCCAACCCCAAGCGATCGCTTGTGCTTTAAAATAATCACCAAAGCTAAAATTCCCTAACATCTCAAAAAATGTATGATGGCGTTTAGTGCGTCCCACATTTTCGATATCATTAGTACGGATACACTTTTGCGAAGTTGTAGCGCGTTTAAATTCCGGTGTCCGTTGTCCCAGAAAAATCGGCTTAAATGGTAACATACCTGCTATAGTCAGCAGCACAGTCGGATCTTCAGGAACAAGAGAAGCACTTGGAAGCGGTTGATGCCCTCGCTGCGTGTAGAAATCAAGGAATAATTGACGAATATCGTTACCGCTAAGATACTGAGGATTTGAAGACATGAGTGTTTAAGCGATCAAATTTAATTAATTGAGGAAAATCTGCAAAAAGCATCATTATTATTTATAACTTATGGCAGTAAATATGAAAAATATTTAGCTTTCAGCATTTTTTGTCAGAATTTCCCACTACTGATTTGTATGTAAATTTCCATAATCTCTTGATTAATAACTTGTTCTTCTTCTTCCTTTAATAAGTTTGTTGCTAAACGCAATTCACTCTTGGTTTGTATATCACAAAATGCTACTACTCTAATTTCCACTTCTCTCTCATCTTTGCCAACTTTACAATTACCATTTTCTAGCATTTATAAAGTGACACTATTTTTAATTCTTAAGACGAAAGCTTTATTTTTTGTTGTTTTAATTCAGATATTATTTGGGAAAATGCAAATCCTCTAGATCTCTATTCCTACTCATCCATGATGGAATTGCTTCTACTGTTTCTTTATCCATATTCATAGTCGTGTCCTTGTCCAAATCACCATTCCACAAACTTCTGATGTCAAACTATCTAACCCACAAAATAGTTTTACTTGATGATATCCTTGACTCCATAATAACCCCTGTCCCTGTCCACCAAAATCAGTTGTTAAACTGACAACAAATGCTTTTCTTTTATTTATGCAATAAACAATATGTAAAGATAATTACACTTATCAGAATAAGTTATGATTTCTCACAATACAAACTAGATGTTGTTGTGCGTAGGTAAACCCATTCATTGTATCAGTTTTACCTTGATTTGTCAATTACTGTTTTTATCTTTGTTTTGGCTTGGTTTTTATTTGCCTGAAAACTGCTCACTATGCTGGGTTTAGTCCACAATGGGTTAAGAATTGTTGAGTTAAGGAAGAGCAGATAGTGAATTTCCAGTCCGTAATAGCGATATTGCATGAGTTTTGGGGACAGCGTGGCTGCTTGATTGCCCAACCCTATGATATGGAGAAGGGCGCGGGGACTAAGAATCCCCATACGTTTTTAAGAGCCTTGGGTCCAGAACCTTGGGCTGTGGCTTATGTTGAGCCTTGTCGTCGTCCCACAGATGGCCGTTATGGGGAAAATCCGAATCGCTTTCAGCATTATTATCAATATCAAGTATTGATTAAACCATCACCAGATGATATTCAGGAAATTTATCTTGATTCTTTACGGGCTTTGGGGATTCGTCCTGAAGATCACGATGTTCGCTTTGTGGAGGATAATTGGGAAGATGCGACGGTGGGCGCTTGGGGTACTGGCTGGGAAGTGTGGTTAGATGGGATGGAAATTACTCAATTTACATATTTTCAACAATGTGGTGGTATTGATTGTCGTCCTGTATCTATTGAGATTACTTATGGTTTAGAGCGTTTGGTGATGTACCTTCAGCAAGTGGAGGCTATTACTAAGATTCAATGGACTGATAACATTACTTATGGTGATGTTCATCTTCAGGGTGAAATTGAACAGTGTACTTATAATTTTGAATCTTCAAATCCTGAGATGTTGCTGACTTTGTTTGGTTTATATGAGCAGGAAGCTACTCAATTAACAGAGCGAGGACTGGTTTTACCTAGTTTGGACTATGTAATCAAGTGTTCTCATACTTTTAATTTGCTGGATGCTAGAGGGGTAATTTCGGTTACAGAACGGACTCGTTATATTACCAGGATTCGGCATTTAGCTAGGAAAGTGGCTCATTTATATGTTGAACAAAGGGAAAAGTTAGGTTTTCCGTTGCTGAAAACTATGGTTGAGACAAGATAGACTCTGATTTGGCGTTACCAGATTAAGCATGGTAACGCACAAAATCCTCAGTTATATTCCTTCTTTTTGGCTAAGTAGCCTTACGAAATAAGATTTTTATTATGTTAAATTAATTAATAATTACGATTTAAACACTGAAAATCAATCTTTTTAGCATATTGGTAATGTTTCTTCATGCTGCATTAGCGTTAAATTTAAGTATCTCTTTGTGATGTGGCGATCGCTAAAACCACCAAAGATGAATTATATCTTTCCAAAGCTGGTTAAATATTTATACAATATTCTCTGAACTGGGTGTTTTGGCATTTATTGTGATTTATGATCGAGACAAGTGGAATAATTATCTGTCTTAGTTATATTTTGGGTTTGCTATTTACCGCAATTCCTGGGGTGGTGTATGGATTTTATTATTGGGTGTCCTGGGGTCTGTTTTATTTCGCCCAATATATACTAATTTACGGAAATTGGCACTGAAAAGAGCAGGTGCTTTTGGTAAAAATAAGGCTGTTGCTAATGACTGGATAGATGCTCCCCATCCTAAAATATGGTTAATAGCTGGTGTGGTGGGTTTGTTAGCTACTGTTTATTTTCAATTGCGTGTACCTCAACCGGGAATTAAGGATATTAGTCGGTTTGTGGTTGAGGATAAGAGCAATCTTGAACAACTGGTGATTGTACACGGTTTTGTGGATAGCAATCCGCGAATAACTCGTAGTCAACGAGGACAATTTTGGTTAGCAGCAACTCAGTTAGATGAGGTAAAAAATAATCAAAGACCTGCAGAGATACCAAAGGGGGTGACGGGTAGGTTATATGTGACTGTGCCAATATTGCAATCTACTGGTTTATATCCTGGACAACAAATTGCGGTAACTGGATTTTTGTATAAACCTACAGCGGCTTCCAATCCTGGTGGTTTTGATTTTCAGAAGTATCTGCGGCAAGAGGGGACTTTTACGGGTTTAATTGGTAGACAGACTAATATTCTGGATGATCAACGTCCCTGGGGATGGTGGCGAATTCGTGAGAAAATTGGGCGATCGCAATCTCGCTTATTAGGTGTTCCTGAAGGTCCTCTTGTCAGTGCAATGGTTTTAGGTGGTAAGGCTGTTGATTTACCCTATGATATCCGAGATTTATTTGTCAGGACTGGTTTAGCTCATGCCTTAGCTGCATCTGGGTTTCAAACTTCTCTAATTTTAGGTGTAGTTTTACAGCTAACAAGACGTACAAATAAAGCTACGCAGATTACCCTGGGTGGTTTGAGTTTGATTGTATTTTTGTTTTTAGTAGGTTTTGAACCTGCGGTATTAAGAGCCGTAATTATGGGGTTTGCGGTTTTAGCAAGTTTGGGGTTAGAAAGAAATGTTAAACAATTGGGGTCTTTGTTAATCGCAGCAACATTTTTATTGTTGTTTAATCCTCTATGGATTTGGAATTTAGGTTTTCAACTCAGTTTTTTAGCTACATTAGGGTTAATTGTCACTGCACCAGTAATAGATCAACGTTTAGATTGGCTACCACCAACAATTGCTTCTTTAATTTCTGTACCTTTAGCAGCCACAATTTGGACTTTACCCCGACTCCTGGAGTTTGCTTGTGTGATTATAGTTTATAGTGTGCCTCTAAACATCCTCACGACTCCATTTATTTCTATTATTAGTCTTGGGGGAATGATTAGCGGTTTGGTAAGTTTGATTTCTCCAGATTTTGGTGGCACTTTAGCCAGTTTTTTATATTATCCCACCCATTGGTTAATTCAAATGGTGGAATTTTTCGATCATTTACCAGGAAGTCAGATTCCAGTTGGGAGTATATCAATTTGGCAAATGTTGACTATCTATCTGTTACTGATTTTAATTTGGCTAGTTCGGTGGTGGCAAAAACGCTGGTGGTTTGCGGGTTTTATTATGGTCGGTTTGGTACTTGTTCCCCTTTGGTATTCTCATAATAATTTGCAGAGAATTACTTTGTTAGAAACTAAAAATGAACCTGTTTTAGTAATTCAAGATCGAGGGAATGTTACTATCATTAATAGCGGTAATGAAGGTACAGGTAGATTTACGATTTTACCATTTTTAAGACAGCAAGGGGTAAATCAAATTAATTGGGCGATCGCTAGTAAGTTTCCAGGTTATACTCATGATGCTTGGGTGGAAATTATGCAAAGTTTACCAATTAAAAATTTCTATGAATATACTCCTCAATTAGAAAACAATATTGCCACTCAATTACTGCAAAAAGAACTCCAAAAACAACAAGGACTCTATCAAAGTTTACCACTGGGTCAACCTATAAATAATTCGACAATTACGGCACAATTAATTAATGACCAAGTACCGATTTTAAAACTGCAAATTTTCCATCAAAATTGGTTATTAGTCGGTAATATTAAATCTCAACAAATTAAAGAATTGATCAAAAGCGGAGATTTGTCTTCTCCTCAAGTGCTGTGGTGTCCATCAGAATCTTTGCCAGATCTAGTTTTAGCCCTGAAACCACAAATAGCTATAGCGCAGCACTCTGTAGGCATTCCTCCTGCTAATAATCTAGATAATAAAACATTATCTTCTCTAAGTAAAGAACAAACAAAACTTTTCTTTACTGGTCAAGATGGTGCGGTTCAATGGACACCTAATGGGGATTTTCAAACTTTCATTCAGACAACAGAAAATAAATCTTCGGTTTTATAATATATAGGACTTTCAGTTTGAGAGAGGTATAAATTATGCGGGCAAGATGCCCGCACCACAACAGTTTTATCATTAATATCTGTACTTCAGAATACGGAGCAATACTGTAATATATTGTTGTCTAAAGATGATTAAGACTTTCAAATTTCCCGCTTTAAGCGTCCTGAGGATTAATCCGACTCATTTGCCATGTCGTGTATGTTCCTATGGGACTCCACAGTAAATAGGGTAATAATAGTAATGCTGCCCAAAAAGATACTGGTAATACTGCTAGTGTAATTAACAGACAAATGAGTAACCCTGTACCACCGATAATTGTACCGGCAATGAGACTGCGAAGACTTAACATTACAGGGGTGTAAGCTATAGTAAATATCTCTAGTAGTAGGTATAAACCCATCATTAAGCGGGTTACATCAGTATTTGGTTTATGTTCCCAAATAATATAAGCTGACCAAGCACCACAAATAAATATTATAGTCCAAATCAGTGGGATTACTGATTCAAAGGTTAACCATCTAGGTCTTTGTAATTGTCGAAACCATTGACTATGGTTAGGTGTAATCCAGTTACCAGCAAACCCGACTAAGAATGTTATAATGCCAATTATCATCCAAGATCTAATCATAATTGCCTTGATACTGACTTAAGTAAAAGTCCGACGCAATAATATTACAATAAAACAGTTCCGAAAAATCTAGATCAATATCTTAAGCTGTTCCAAGTGCATAAGCGTTGCACCACTGCACTTTAAATAATTTACCCTCAATAATGCTAGTTTTCAGAAAAACTTATTTGCCGCTTTTTCACCCTTACAATGATAATGTATAAATCGTCTTAATAGTTAATTCCTGCACATTATTAAACACTATTTTGGCTCCAGCTTTCATCAGTGTCTGTGCATAAGCTTCACGTCGTTCTGTTGTTTCCTGAACGTGAGGAGGTAAAACTCCCACACCTAACCAAGTTCGAGAATTATCTATAACTTTTGCTTTGTTCACAGTATACATATCTGCTACTGTATCACCTACATATACAACAGTTTGTTTTTGCTCACTACCATTTTCTAATATATTAATAGTAGCAAAAAGTCCGGCAGGATCTGGTTTACTAGGTGCATCTTCCATAGCAATTAAAACAGGAGACTGTAACCCCAAACGTTTTTCTAAAACATAGTTAGCACTCAACCGCGTAGCACCACTAAAAAAACCCCAAGCAATACCAGATTTTGTGAGTTCTTGAAAATAACCAGGCTGTGCTAATAAAGGTTCATGACAAATGTATCCGTTCCAATTTTCAGAATCTGTACCACGATAACGGCTTTGAAAATAAGTAACAATTTTTTGATAATCTAATTGTACTTGTTCCCGTTGCTGTCCTTGACTCATAAAATGACGGTAAATTAATTCTTGGGAGGCTTCCCAATCATTATTCCAAATTCCTTCTGATTTGAGGTTATCAATGTCTACAGGGGTGGGACGATAGGCTGAGACGGTAAAATACTCCACCGTATCAGATATAGCGCGACGATAGGAGCCACTAACATCACGGATAACCCCATCTATATCAAATACAACTATTGCTTTTGTGCTTTCGGTCATGGCAGGAACTAGAAAAGGAGTATTAACAAAATTCTATAGTAATCTTATTTGATAGTATTATACCTAAAAATAAACAATGGCAACTATTGTTATTCTGATTAATCTTCTTATTTCCTGCATACTTCTTTACTTGGCTCAAAAATTACGAAAAGTAAAAAATTCTCTAGTGTTGATAACAGATACATTTAATCAATTTGAACGGGCTAGTTATGAAGCTTTACATACAGCACCAGATAATATTTATCTAAGTAAAGAAAAAATTCAAAATCTCCGTCTAGAAAATAGAATACTTCAACAGCAAATCCAACAATTACGACAAATTCTCAGTCTCATTATTTTAGTTAGACAAATTTCCCAAGGATCATTCCGATTCCCATATCTAAATTTGAAAAATCCGAGTAAACTAGAATAGAATCTCCATAGTTATCAATTATGCTTAAGCGTTCCAAATTCGAGACAACTCAATCTCAAATCATGCACCGTTCAGAAGAATTAATTAGTGCTGCATCAAATCGCTATCGCATTACTGTTCAGGTCGCAAATCGTGCTAAACGGCGACGTTATGAAGATTTTGAAAATAACGAAGATTCAATCATGAAGCCTGTACTAAGGGCAATTATCGAAATGTCTGATGAGTTAAATCAGCCAGAAATTATCGGTGAATTGTAATTTGCCAAATTAGAAATCAGTAGTCAGGGGCAAGAAAAAACAGGGTATTGTAGGGTGAGTATGACTAGTCCACGCAGGTAATACAGCGGTTTCCGCTCTTATGAGGTATAAAGTTAAATCATGAACCTCCTGTGGTGCGGGCATCTTGCCCGCTAAATATGTAACTTATAACACCGAAAACCCTAATTATGGTGCGTGACGCTATAGTTAAAAAACTCTACGTATCTGGTAATTTTTTCAAAAATTAAACCGGATTTTTATACTTTTAGTTAATATTGTTATTCCCCTTTTCAAAAGATATAATTTTACCAAATATGGCGGATAAAAACTTAGAAGATCTAATCGTCAAAATTACAAAAAAGGTGCTTAAAAAAGAGATTAAAAATGGTAATCAGGACAATTTGCCAATCATTTTGAATGAATCTAATTCTACATTAGATAACTGGGAAAGTGCCAATAGTTCCGCAGAAGCTATTGAGGATATACAAATTATCCCCTACAGTAGATTACCAGATCAGGAAGAAGATATAGAACTTGAGCGTAAATTAAGAGAGCTCAAATTTAAACAAGAATTAAGAAAAGATTGGATTTCTTTTTTAGTAAAAGATGTAATTGTCTATTCTACAACCATGATTTTTATTCTTGTGCTGATTGGTTTTTATCTATTTCGGATTAATTAAGGGGGAAAAGGCAAGAGTAAAGAAGTTTTCAGCGATTTTACGTTTTTTTACACAGTTTAGTTCTATTGTGTTGATCTACTTACCGAAGTTGGTAAATGTTGATCCATCCAATTAGCTAAATCAGTAATTACCTGTAGATAATTGATATCATAGTGTAAATCATGATACCCACCAGGATATTCAATTCTTAACTTATCTGGATAGACAACATTTTGGTAAAAAATTTCACTTCCTGCTGGTAAAGCGATTCTATCTGCACCTCCATGTAAAATTAACAGT
>B570J13885_100167_pt1 | contig 9189 bp, 11 predicted proteins | sample LakMenEpi21Jul08_FD_13885 | JGI IMG/M metagenome (IMG submission 13885)
ATACTGTTCCTGATTTTCGGTAGAGTAGAGGTTATTTGAAGTTCAGGACAAAATTTAGAAAATTATCTAAAATATAAGGATAAAAGAGGAGGTTAATTATATGCATACAGCAAAAGATGTTGCAGAGTATATGTTTAGTCAGTTTGAGATCAAAGATATTTTATATCAAGAGACTATCGTATATAAAATTAAAGAGGAGTTTGGCGAAAGTTTTGTCTATACTAATCCTAACGGCAATTTAGCTATTGATAAAAAAGTATTAAAAGAGTTTGGAGTTTTAACTAAAGGTATTGTTGTTTGGGAGAGAAGTTATCTAGCTTGGAGAAAATTGAAAGAAAATGAAAAATATAAAGGTAGACAAATAGATTGATATTTGCTATTTTTCGACTAGGTGGTGTTGTTGTAAAGCGTAATGCTATCGCACTTTTCCAAATTTCAAAAAATTATGAAAAAATAACACTAAAAATATGCTAGAAAAACTAATACTTCATAATTTCAAAAGCCATAAATCAACAACACTCAATTTCGATAACTCCCGATTACATGGACTCGTAGGAAAAAACAGTGCTGGTAAAACAACTGTATTACAAGCATTGCATAATCTAAGTAGACTTGCTGCTGTTGATTCATCTTTTGCAAAAATATTTCAGTATGATAAATCACCTCAATTTATCACAACAATTGGGGAAAGAAATATGTCTGTTACTGCTAGTGGTTTTTGGGGTTACAGAAATCGCCAAAATTGGCAAGCTGCCTATAATTGGAAACAAGAAAATAATGATTATTGGCATCCCACAGCATCATGGAAAATAGATGGAAAAGAAAATGCTTTAGAAGGATGGTTAAGTTCTTTAAGTGATTCTCCAGATGCAATTCGCAAATCTTTAAGACATACTGTTTATCTCAAATTAATTGCAAGTAATCTTGCTAAACCAGCTTACAGTGAAGAAGTTACACCAAGAGTTGAGTTCGACGGTTCATTATTAGCACCAACCTTAGATTTTTTGCGTGATGAAGCTCCAGATAAATTTCAACTAATAGAAAAAAAACTGAGTCGAATTGTCCCAAATGTCCGCAAAGTTGGCATCAAGCGAGCAAAAGTTCCAGTCATTCGCAAACGTTTAATCGAAGTTGATGGTAAATCTATTTCCTATGAAGAAACTCAGGAAATGACAGGACAAGAAGTAGTTTTAGATATGAATACAGGTGAACGTATTCCAGCCCATGCAATTAGCGAAGGAACAATGTTAACTTTAGGATTATTAACTGTACTAATGAATCCTAATCAACCTAACTTAGTTTTATTAGATGATGTGGAACAGGGACTTCATCCTCAAGCACAACGAGAGTTAATGACTGTTTTTAAAGAAATCATTGCCGAAAATCCTAACCTGCAAATTATTTTTTCTACTCATTCCCCTTATATTATTGATGCACTTGTTCCTTCTCAAGTTCACATCTTAAATAACAGTAAATCAGGGTTCACAGTGTCCAAACGTTTGGATGAACATCCTGATGTAGAATGGGCAAAAGAAACCTTAACAACGGGTGAATTTTGGGATGCTGAAGGTGAAGATTGGGTAACAGAAGGAGAAGTCAGTGATTGAGTTTATTGTCATAGTTGAAAGTGGTGCAGATGCTAGAACAGCTACCAAATTAGCCGAGCGAGTTTTAAAAGAAAAATTCGATTGGTTAGATGATGATATTCTGCAACATTGTTTTCAGTGGACTGGTTTGGAGGAAGGGACAGAATTTTCTTGCTGGAGAGACATTATCAAAATCATTGATGATGCAAAATCACAAATAAAATATAAACCTTCCAGATTTATAGGTCATAGCAAGGGTGTGCCTTTAAAAGCTGATGGTGCAGCATCTATTAAAGTTCTTAATTTAGTACGTTTTCTGCAAAAAACACGACATATTAAAGCTGTTATTTTTATCCGTGATTTAGATAATCAACCAGAACGTAAAGAAGGAATTGAACAAGCACGTTCAGAACATATTAATAAAACACCAAAATTAGAAATTATCATTGGTGCGGCTGATCCAAAACGTGAAGCATGGGTTTTAAATGGGTTTATTCCATCTAATCAACAAGAAGAACAAATACTAGAAGAAATCAAAAATAAATTGAGTTTTGATCCTTGCATAGAGTCCCACAGATTACGAGCTATTTCTGAGAAAGAACCTGAACGAATCAGAAATGTAAAAGTAGTAGTTGAACAACTTACAGGAGATGATAAGGAACGGGAAAAGCAGTGTTGGGAAAAGACAAATTTAAAACATCTACGAGAAAGAGGAGTTGATACAGGTTTGACAGATTATATACAAGAAGTTGAGCAACGATTAGCTGCAATTCTTTTGTCTGATTAAGAACTATTTTCCTATCAATTGCTATAATCAAAACAAACCTGAAAAAATCCTGCTATGATAGCCATTCCCCAACAACCAACAAAAATGACCATTGAGGAATATCTCCCATGGGAACTTGACCAGGATATTCGCTACGAATACATCAACGGCGAAGTTTTTGCCATGACAGGTGGTACAATTCCCCATAATGATATTACTCTCAATCTTTACACATTTTTACACCCCCATCTCCGTCCTAGAGCTTGTCGAATCAATGTATCAGATGTAAAAGTGCAAATTAGTCCTAACGGTCCATACTTCTATCCTGATCTTATCGTCAGTTGTCACCCTGAAGACATCAATGCCCGTAAATTTATCCAAAATCCTAAATTAATTGTTGAACTTCTTTCTCCCGGTACAAGCGGTAAAGATAGAGGGGAAAAATTTAGATATTATTTAACAATACCCAGTTTACAAGAATATATCTTGATTGATTCTGAAAAAATCTCCGTTGAACGTTATTGTCGAGGAGAAGGAAGATTATGGCTTTATTATCAATATACAATAGGAGACATAATCACCTTCTCAAGTATTGCATTTGAATTTCCCATAGAAATGGTGTATGATGGTGTGGGATTGGAAACAGAAACATAAAATCACATTTCCCAAATAAATCAGATTAATGTCACCTAAAATTAATCCCTTATTAAAATTATGGCCAAGCGTAAAAAAAGCAATCTTCAATGGATTAAAGAAACCCTAGAATTAACCCCAGACCATCACTGGGAAGGACCTGATGATTATAAGATTTTTGTAGCTGGGAGGGGTGCAGTTCGCTTCAATGTTCCCCAAAATTGGGTATTTGAACCACAGGAAAAATCTTTCAAATTCATGGATAAAAAACCACCTGATGATGACTGTTGTCTAGAGTTATCTTACAATCATTTACCCCCCAATGACTGGACACTTTTTCCCCTTAAACACACTTTAAAAAAAATCATGGAAGATGATAGTCGTGATGTAATTGAAAGAGGAGAAGTGATAACTGTTAAGCGACAAACAGCCAGAATAATGTGGTGTGAAATTAAATTTATTGACACTCAAACCGAACCCAGAGAAGCTTTTTCTCGGACTTGTGTAGGTTTAGGTTCCAATATTCAATGTTTAATTACCTTTGATTATTGGGCAGATCAAGCAGAGCAATTAATACCGATTTGGGATGAAGTCATGCGGAGTTTGACACTAGGATTATATATCAGAGATCCTAGAACCGGTTTAGCTTTTCCTGATTAAAAGGTTAATTCACAAATCATCTGTGTTTATCTGCGCTTATCTGCGGTTAATTATGATTTATTGTACCTCACTCGAATGGTAATTACTGATGGTAACTATTTATAGTATTTATAGTATTTATTGGACTAGATTGGCACAATGTGGTTAGATGTTATGGAAAACGTAATTTCCTTTTTCATACTTCCTCTTAATATGCAAACCGATCTTATTAAACAATTACAAGTCAATCTTTCTGTAACTGCCGCTACCATAGCCTTGTTGGTGACTGCGCCATCAATGGCTTATGGTCAAGTTAACAGTACCATCACTAAGCCAGTCTCGTCAACTCCTAAAACATTAGTAGTTAATACATCTATTACTGAGACTGAAGTGTTGGCCGCCCAAAAAGCCTGGGGTGAAGCATTGGTTAATATCAGCACCACCTATGATCAAGAGGGGATAGCAGCCGCTAAAACATTAGCCGACAAGGTGATAGATGAATTATATGCTTATCAGTCAGGATTGGTGTTGTTTAAGCCAACCTTGACAACTGGAGACCAGACCTTCCGCACGACACACAAAGGAGCTTTGTCTTATTTTGTGGGTGGTGATTCCTCTTTCCCTAAAGATACTGGTTTTGCTCTCAAAGGATGGCGAAAAGTGGAAATTCGCAACGCTGGCATTTTTATTATCGGTAATACTGCTACCACTATGGGTAATGTTTCCATAACTGATAAAACAGGTAAAGTCACAACAGTAGATAAAACCTGGCAGTTTATTAGAGGTGGTGATGGCAAATTGCGTATTATTCTACACCATTCTTCTCTGCCCTATAGTCCAAAATAAACATCGCTTAGATATCTGAATTATGGGATAATTCGGGTATCTGAAATAACTCTATTGATTAGCGATCTGCTATGGTAGATTCATTAGGTCATTTGCACCTTAATATTCCCACACAAATTGAGCCGGGACAAGTAAATATTGTCAGGTGTTGCTGAATTGAGGTATGAAATTGGAAAATCAAAAAAATGAAACTCTGAGACTGGAGCGCCTCTGCGTGAAATAAAATCATACTCTTACAGCCATTCCCGGTGTTATAAGGTACATATTTAGCGGTCAAGATGCCCGCACCACAAGAGTTTTATCATTCAACTTTGCACCTCATCAGATCGGAAAGCGCTGTAATCAGCAACGCCTTAATCCAATTGTTGCATCTAAATATTAAAGTAAAGATCTAAATCCCAACTATAATTTTACATTTCTTTACAGAGTTTAGTTTTTTCATGCCAACTTATTTATTTTCAAGATATTGGGTAAACTGGAGACTGCAAATTAAACCATTACACAGATTAGTAATTCAATATTCATGGCAAATCCCACCGCAACTCTGGAAACTTCCCTTGGTACTATTACTCTTGAGCTATTCACCGATGTTATGCCCATAACGGCGGGAAATTTCATCAAATTGGCTAAAAGTGGGTTTTATGATGGTCTGCATTTCCACCGTGTCATTAATAACTTCATGGTGCAGTTTGGTTGTCCCTACAGCAAAGATCCTACCTCGTCTCGTGCAGGAACTGGTAATGGTCCTGATGGGTGCATTGAAGATGAGCACCCCGCAGACGGGAAACTTTCTAACGAACCAGGAACTCTATCTATGGCTAATACGGGAAGACCTAATAGTGGTAGTTGCCAGTTTTTTATCAACACTGTCCACAACTCTTATCTGGATTGGTTTACTGCGGGTCAATCTAAGCATCCTGTTTTCGGTCGAGTTACTGAAGGCATGGATGTATTAAAAACCATTGAAACCACTCCAACAGGACCTGGCGATCGCCCCAGAACTCCAGTTAAAATGATCAAAGTAACTATCCACGAATAAAATCAAAGATGAGTGTGGAGGTTTCTCCCCACTCTTCGGGAAAAATTCCCTATTTCTCATCAAAGAACTCCACAAAAAAACCAATCTAATCAAATAAATTAACCTTCTATTTCTTCTTCAGTAAAAATAGGAGGCCATAATTCAGAAACAGCTAATTCCCAACCTGGAAAAAGTTCTGGTAAAGTTAAAATATTGCCATTATTTAAAATAGTTGGTTCACCTTGATGACGATAAACTGTAAGAGTTTCTTCATCAGGATCAATTAAAATCCCCATCACAGCACCTAATTTGATCAAGTTGAGAATTTTAGTAACTAAAGGTTTAATTCTATCACTTTGAGATTTAATTTCTACTACTAAATCTGGTACAAGTTCACCAAAATAACGGGGACTTTGACGCAGACGCGCAGCCCGAACAAAAGAAACATCTGGTGCGGTGAGATTGCTATCAGGTAAAATGAAACCACCAGCAGAATCAAATACTCTTCCTAAACGACGAGGATAAACCCAATTAGCTAATAGCCGACTAAAAAGAATACCAACTTCACTAGATACAATATCCGATGGACCCACAATAGAAATTCTCCCATTTGTTAATTCTACATCGTAATCTAAACCGGCTTCACTAAAAGCAGTTTGGACTTGTTCTACATCTTTAATTGTCATGATTAACATAAAATCATTCTCCTAATATACAAAGTTGGGGTAATTAAAACAAACACAATTTGATTTTAGATTTCCTTAAATCGTATCTGGATCAATATTTAACTCTCTCAATTTTGCGGCTAACCTTTGGGATTTTTCGTTTGATATTTTCGCCTTTTCTGCTTCGATTTCTGCTCTTTTAGCTTCGATTTCTGCTCTTGTTGCTTCCATCTCTGCACTTTCTTCCGGTGTAGGAACTAAAACTCCTGATGACGTAAAATATCTTAATAAACCCTCATGAATCCCCAAATATAACCCCAATTCTTCACTCCATAAATGTCCTTTTTCATTAGGGTGTAAGGGTTGATATTTGCCACTAATTAAATTAAATCCTGCAAATTCCAATGTATAAGGATCAAACCAAAAATAATCAGGTGTACGGAAAGTATCTTGATAAAGTTCTTTTTTAATTTCTCTATCAGTTTTAGCTGTAGTTGGTGAAAGAATTTCGACAATGACATGAGGATATTTGCCATTTTCTTCCCACACTACCCAACTTTTTCTAGTTTTTCGTTCTGTTCCTAAAACTACAAAAAAATCTGGACCTCTAACATCTTTTGATTTTTTTTGATGAGGACTATAGTAAATACTGAGATTTCCGACAGCATAAAAATCTGTTCTCTCCTTCCATAGCCATTCTAAACATTTAAAGAGGAGAATAATTTGTCGTAAATGTAGTTCTGTTTCCACGGGGGGTTCATCACTATATAGGTCACTGGGTGGGAAAATGATATCTTCTGATGTGTTAGGTTGTAATTCCAGTGCTTGAGTAATTATCATGATATGATACCAAGTAATTATTTGTTTATCGTAGCATTAATTGTCTGAAATGGCTAACGCCACGCTTCGCTATCAGGATGTCCAAGATTTTAGGATTTACAGGATGAGGGACTCGGTTATTAATTCGAGCGATCGCCCCAACCAAATTATTGAGAGAAGCGATCGCCCCCAATTCTTGAGGAAAACCCAGGCGATCGCAACACATAAGGGACATCCAATTAAAAAAATACCCAAAAATTTCTTGTAGTGCGGGCATCTTTCCCGCTACATCAAGGACGGGCAGGATGCCCATCCCACGAAATTGGGTAATTTATTTTTTGGTGTTCCCTAAGAGAACTGCACAAAAAAGAAGATCATCATGGTAGAAGAGATTATTCAACCCCAGTTGAATGAACAGATACGTCTGAAAATTATAGGAGATTTGTTTACAAACTCGTTGAGACAACAAATAAGCACCTTAGAAATCGAAGTTAATTTAGCAGCTAAATACAATCTTCCACTTATCATCACTCAAACTAGTTAAAATATACTAACACATCCACAGAGTTTGAACTGCCCCATCCGGGGATGGAGAAGTTGAGAAACCAACAATCTCAAGTTTAAGAAAGAGCAAAAACCGCATCATTGAAATCATTGTTGGAATATTGGGTAGCGGTAGCGGGTAAATCCTCAAATCCATAGACCCCATTACCATAGGAACGGAGGTGGGGAGATTTATCGGGATTAGCCGACCCAAAGCTAAAATAGGCTACAGGTTCCTGTACGAATCTAGGTGCATTATTGAACTCATTACCTGCTTCCGTAGCAACAAGGTCTCGGACATATTGAAGTGCATTGGCAAATCGGTTTACGTCTCCGTTTTCAGCAGCGACGAAATCTTCTACTCCCTGTTGTAAATTGGGGAAGTAAGTTCCACAGTTAGCAATAACAAAAGGAGCATAAAACTTATTACCTTGAAGTGACACACCAGACCCTAATTGTGTAGCGGTGCTGGGAGTATCGCCACTACCTGCTTGCACTATAAAGTCTTTGACTCTAGCAGTGGTGAGAGCGTAAAACGCATAATCGCTATCTCCCGGTTTTAATACCCCTTTCTCAGTATTAATTCCTCCTTCAGCATCCACAACCTCATATAGTCCAAATAAGTGGTTGAAATTGGACTTTGTTCCATTTTGGACACCAGTAACTTCATTAGACGCGGATAGCCTATTTGTGTCTAAAGACAGATTTCCTCCGCCATTGGTGCTGAAAATCAAACCCGTGGATATATTCACGTTGGGTGCATAATCAGTAATGGGGGTGAGGGTGCGATCGTTAACGTCAGTTACACCAATAGTTAATTGCTTCTCAAAGGATAACCCACCTTGGTCTGTGGTTTTGATTCTAATGCTGTAACTGTTTTTGGTTTCGTAGTCAAATACGGCTTTAGTTTGTAACTCATTATTACCAACGATAATGAATGAATTGTTATTTGTATCACCTGTTCCTGATACTAGGCTATAGGTGAAGGTGTTTGCTGTATTTGGGTCTATGGTGGTGAAATTACCGATTTTTGTATTAATGGGTTGGTTTTCGGCAATTGTGCTGTTATTTAAAGTGATGTTGGTGGGCGCTTGGTTGGTATCAGACTGATTGGCATTTATATCTTCTTCAAACCCGTTGCCTGTGTTTTTGTACAATTTGGAAATATCAGTAATGCCAGTCAACAGGAATTCCTGTTTACCATCACCGTTGTAGTCTGCCCAAGTTACAGAACCATTGTAAACATCAGGAAGGGAAACTGTGGTATCTTCCGTAAACCCATTGCCTGTGTTTTTGTACAGTTTGGAGAAGTAGCCTCCGGAACCTGTGTTGTAACTGTAACCCGTTAACAGTAAGTCCTGTTTACCATCACCGTTGTAGTCTGCCCAAACACCATAGGAAAAACTAGGAAGGGAAACTGTGGTATCTTCCGTAAACCCATTGCCTGTATTTTTGTACAGTTTGGAGATGTAGCCTGAACCTGTGTAACCCGTTAACAGGAAGTCTTGTTTACCATCACCGTTGTAGTCTGCCCAAGCTACAGAACGATTCTGAACACCAGGAAGGGAAACTGTGGTATCTTCCGTAAACCCATTGCCTGTGTTTTTGTACAGTTTGGAGATGTAGCNTGAACTTGTGGAACCCGTTAACAGGAAGTCCTGTTTACCATCACTG
>B570J13885_100174_pt1 | contig 8928 bp, 6 predicted proteins | sample LakMenEpi21Jul08_FD_13885 | JGI IMG/M metagenome (IMG submission 13885)
AATCAATTTGAGAAATTGGTAAATTCAATACCATCTAGCATGAGATCACTATCATAATATAATACCCCCATCCAATCAAACATTCAAATGGTGGTAATATCTCTTAATGCACCAACACGATCACGGCGAACTGCTTGCAGCAGCGCTTCGCTATCGCCCCAGTAATCCCTAGTAATGGTTGGGTGAGATAATGTAAACAGATACAGGGTAAGCTTTTCAGGTGCGAACTGCTTGCAGCAGCGCTTCGCTATCGCTCTACTAATCCCTAATAATGGTTGGATGAGATAATGTAAACAGATACAGGGTAAGGTTTTCAGGTGCGAACTGCTTGCAGCAGCGCTTCGCTATCGCTCCACTAATCCCTAGTAATGCTTGAGTGAGATAATGTGAACAGATACAGGGTTTTTGGGTTGTAATAAGTGCGTTATTAATGTCATCTTTTATTATCAGTCCAAAAGTAGTGGTTTTCAATAGTCAAGACCTCTTGACAAATAGATCCCTAAAAAAATATAATTATACTTTATGGAGAAAATATTGTAAGCACAAACACAAATACTATATAACTTGATATTTGATGCTTAAAATCTCCTATAAAGTTAAAAATGTTACAGAGTGTTAATTCATAGGCAAAATTATGGTGAAACTTCGTCAATTGATTGCTGGTTTAATGACGGCTACGGTTTTAGTATCTAGTACAACTCCCGTAGATGCTCAAAAACGTTCTGTTGGTGTTGCTTCTCTAGGTGAAATGTCCTGTCAAAATATAGAAAAGGGAAAATATGAAGCTATTAATAGAGATTTTCCTGTTGGACTTCAAATGTTCAGGGGTATAGCTAAAGTCTACACCCATGGGGACTTTATTGATAATGAATATACAAGTCAAGTGGTTTGTAGGATAACCGAAGCTGGGCAAAGATCAAAATACAAAACCTTAAATCTTGTGTTTGGTATTGCGGATAATAATAAAAGGGTGAATGGTGCGCTCGTTCGCTTATCTGTTTACCGAGATGGAAACTTCTACAAATATGAGGATGTCACTAAAGGGCAATTAAGTACATTGCCAATAGATGTTACAAATGTTCGTAGCATTGCTTTAGAAGTAGAATGTAAAAGAGGAACAGTTAAGAATAAAAATCGGTGTCCTGAACTAATTTTCTTTCAAGATATTTTAAAATAAAAAGCTCATGAAACGCAGAAAATTTATTCAATACAGTTTAATTGGTGGCGGTTCATTTGTTCTTAATTTAGGACTATATAATTCTCAACCAGCAGATGCTTTCTTCCCATTATTTGGACTATTGTTAAGAGCGGCTTTTGCTGGTTTCCAAATGCGTGATAAACGATGGTATAAAGCACGCAAAGATGTGATGTTAGCGGAAAGAGAGTTTATCCGTCAACAATTCACTACTGTTGGTGTTGCAGAAGTAAATGATCCTGAAAATCAATATAATGTTATTGCTGTATCTGAACGTAAAGATCCTCTTGGAAATAATGTTGGTTTGGGGTTTCCTAGAGTAGAAAACAATCAGGAATTTCTTGCAACTTCTGGTGGTCCTGGTTCTGTAGGAATGGCTCATGCTGCTGAATATCTCAAACAAAATCGCAATATGGATGTATCAGAAGTTAATTCTTCCATAATACCTAAATTGAGTGGTGGTTTCAACATTGTTTCGGATATGCGAGGATGGTCAGATTCTACCAGTTTTAATTATTATCCTAATAATTATTCAGATACAGGAGTTGGGATTCGTTATGATAGAGTAAATTCTCGTAAGGGAAATTTTGGTTTAATTAATGTTACAGTTGATGCTAATCAGCTAATTAAGATTCCTCAAATCCGAGTCAAGCTATCCTAATTCATAGGAACGCGGATGAACGCGGATAAACGCAGATGGATTTAGAAATTACGGACAACACGCTTTATCTCTACTTTGGGATTACCAAAATTAATTAATAGACCTAGAGTGAGTCCAGAGGCTTTAAGATAATTCATACATTGGGCAAAATGCTTAGTATCTAGTGCTGTTACTGCCTTTAACTCCACAATAATAGCATTTTCTACCAACAAATCAGCCCTATAATTACCCACAACTATACCGTCATACCAAACTTCCAGCATTTTTTGCCGCTCAACCAACAAACCAGTTTTCCGTAACTCATGCACCAGAGCATTTTCATAAACCTGCTCCAAAAAACCAACCCCCAAAGTATTACCCACCTTAAAAGCACACCCAATAATCTTTTCCGTAACCCCATTCAAATCCAATCTGCGTTCATCTGCGTTCATCAGCGTTCCCTCCAATAAAAAATCAGCAAATGTACGCAACCCAACGCCAAATTCATCCGCGTTAATCTGCGTACATCTGCATTCCAATTAATGCACCAACTCAATAGCCCGCTTAGTCAACGCTTCCGCAGTCAAACCATTAAAAGCCATCAACTCACCCGCACTGGCGGTAGTTTCCCCACGCTTCCAGGCAAAAGAATCACGCTGAGAATTACTGCGTAACATGATAGGTTCTAACATCGCCGCAGCGCCACCTGTCACACCAATTAAGGCATCTCCACCAAACAATTGCTCAAAATCGGCATCACTTAAAAAACCGTTATCAGGTTCAGAACAAGTATCCCAAGCAGTATCATGAGGACGATATAAACGACGAGGATTGATAATAGAAACAATCTTCACACCAATACCTTCAGTTTCTAAAAAAGCCGCCGCTTCAAACACAGGAATTAAAGTCAAATCGCCAATTACAGCAAATACAACAGTCTTCCCACCAGCCACTTCATGTAATAACACCGCACCATCAATTAAGCCTTTTTCAGTTTGGGCAAAGGTGCTACGAATTGGCAAAGGAGACTTACTAGCAGTAATGACAATGCCCTTATTTTTTGTTTGCAAAGCCCAGTCATAACAGACTTGAATACTGTTAGCATCTGGGGGAAATAATGGGAACACATTTCCCGTTCTCATCAAAGAAGCAAAATAAGCTTCAATTTCTGGTCTTTGGTGAGTCCAACCGTTGCGTCCTTGTTCTAAAGCCCCGGCTGTAAATAATGTAATTGTTGACGGTGTTTTGCGGCGTAATTCTGCCATTGCTTGGGTGACAGTTTGCCAAATTGGTAAACCATTGATAGCAAAAGATTCGTAAGAACACCACAAAGTTCTCGCCCCCATTAAGGATAAACCAGCGGCTAATCCTGCACAAGCATCTTCGCTCAAAGGTTCATAAACTTGACCTCCTGGGGCTTGATGATAGGTGTCATCGGTGGTGGGGTGAATGATTTTTAATGCCTCATTAATATTACCAATTCCTGAAGCGGCGTTACCATCGGCGTTAGTCACAAGGAAGTTTTTATCTTTATTTCCTACTACTCCCACNAGCTTACCCATGACAGTTGTAGAAACTTTTGGTTCTCCACCAATTGCATATTCTACTAATGGTAATTCGCCAATTTCTGCTAAGGGTAATTCAAATTCTGTGACTACTGTTTTCGCAGCCGGTCCACCCCCTGCTCGTTCCGCATTTGTACGGACAGTTTGCCATGCTTCGGCACATAAAGCCCGTTTTTGTAAAGCAGTGACAATATGAGGCGCGTCTAATGTGTCTTTAGGATACAAGTTATGGGATTTTGCACCTAAATCATGAACCCCTGCCCCTTTGAGTTGTTTGATAATAAATACGGTCAATTTTCCGCTAAGTGCTGACCGAGCAGCTTTATCTATACCTACTAATACAGCTTTAGTAAATTCTAGGCGGTTTGCAAAGGAAAATACTGTACTATCTACGTATTCACCGCTTTGATTTTGATCATCAAAATCTTTAGCATTTACTAACACGACTTCGTTAAAACCGTTACCTTTCCAGTAAGCGATCATTTCATCGTTGGTTTTTAAAGATACCATGCTATGATGTTCTTGGCTGTAACCATTCCACACTAAAACTGGTAAAAAGTTTGTCACACTGGGGTAAGCAGTGTTAAAATGTGCCATGGAACTCATGATATAGGGTTCACCTAGTCCCCCGTCTCCCACTGTAAAGGGGAAGAGTTTGTCACGGTGTAACAATGCGGCGGCCATGGCGAAATGTTGCCCTTGTCCTAAGGGTCCAGCAGGGGCAAGAATACCAGGAATATAACCGGATAAGTGTCCTAATAATCCGTGTTTTTCCCGAAAGCGATCGCGTAATTGTTGTACAGTAAAAATGCCCATATCTTCTAAAGACCGGTCTAAAAACATGGCGCTATAAAAACCGGGAGCATGGTGTCCCACTTCCGTGATAATGTTTTTATGTCCAAGCATGACCAAAGCTGCATAAGCTTCCGCTTGACTGGCAAAACCGCCGGGGTGTCCAGAAGCCTTACTAGCACTGATTTGTAGGGTGAGATAGCGTAGAGCATCAGCCGCCAGTAAAGTTTGATATACTGCATTTGTATCGGTAAGATTTGCTACTGCTTTTTGACCAGATGCGATCGCGGGGACTATACCATAAGTTTGGAAATCTGGCAACACTTCCCCAAAATATTGTATCCCTTGACAAAAATTCGGAACTGCGGAAGCCGTATTTTGCGTAATTGCTGTCATGCTGAGTACCTTAATAAAATCGAAAAACTAGAGATTCTGGTTTAATTTAATCAATATTTTACATCTTTAAGGTTCTAATAATTAATTGCTTTTTCTGAATATTACTATAACTACGTGATGATTGATTTTTCGGGTATTTTGTGTTTGGTTGCAGATATTGATGAAATGAACCATGAGGGTAGGAAGTAAAAGAAGGAAGAAGAAGGGAATTAATCACCTGTTTAAATTGTATTGAAAGTTTGTTTTTAGCGAGTATCTGTAGATAGAAATTGAGAATAATTTGGCTGGCTTTTAAATTTTTTTTGGGTGAAAAGTTCTAATTACTCCAAAATGATTTATAATTGAAGTTGAGTTATTATACAATTGACTTTTTGATCACAACAGGAGAATATTATGCAAATAATACCAGGACCAAAAACATCATCTACTATTCAAGTTTTAAACTGGATATTCAGACCCATGCCTTATATGGTGGAATGTGCTAAAAAATATGGAGATATTTTTGCTCTAAAATTACAGGATAATTTACCACCAATGTTATTTATTCATTCTCCTGAAGCTATGCAGCAGGTATTAAGTAATGATCAAAAAGAATTGGAAGCACCAGGAGATTTAAACAGTCCTTTTGAATATTTACTAGGTAAAAATTCTGTCATTAGTCTTAGTGGTAAAGCACATCAACGTCAACGTCAATTAATTATGCCTCCTTTTCACGGGGAAAGAATGCGAACTTATGCCGAATTAATTGAGAATATCACCACAAAAGTTTTTAATCAACAACAAAAAAATCAATTTTTTAATATTAGGACTATTACCCAAGATATCACTCTTCAGGTAATGATGGAAGCTGTTTTTGGCATTTATAAAGGAGAACGTGCAGAAAAACTTAAACATTTTCTTTGTGCAATTTTAGAACAGGGTAGCACTCCTTGGAGAGTGATTTTTCTCTATTTTCCCAAATTAAAAGAAACCTTTGGGATTTCGGAAATTTGGAAACGACAAATGAAGAAACAGGAACAAGCTGACCAACTCATTTATCAGGAAATTCAAGAAAGAAGAGAAAATTTTGATCCTGACCGTACAGATATTCTTAATTTACTTATGTCTGCTCAAGATGAAAACGGTCAAGCTATGACAGATGCAGAATTAAGAGATGAATTGATGACTTTATTAGTCGCAGGTCATGAAACTACAGCTACAGCTATTTCTTGGGCTTTTTACTGGATTCATAAACTCCCAGAAGTTCGAGAAAAATTATTAGCTGAATTGGATAGTTTAGGAACAAATTATGATTATAATACTATCTTTAAATTGCCATATTTAACTGCTGTTTGTAATGAAACATTAAGGATCTATCCCGTAGGAATGTTAACTTTTCCCAGAAGAGTTAAAACCCCTATTTCTCTCTGTGGTTATCAACTCCAACCAGGTACAATTGTCGTAGGTTCAATTTATTTAACTCATCACCGCGAAGATATTTATCCTGAACATGAAAAATTTCGCCCAGAACGCTTTTTAGAAAACCAATTTTCACCTTATGAATTTCTACCTTTTGGTGGTGGTGCAAGACGTTGTATAGGTTTAGCATTTGCCCAAATGGAAATGAAATTAATATTAGCTAAAGTTCTAAAAACATGGTCAATGAAATTAGTTGATACCCATGAAATTAAACCTCAAAGACGGGGTTTAGTTACAGGACCAAATGCTGCTATTAATCTACAAATTCAGAATCTTCGTCAACAACCATCTGTAAATCTAGAATCAGTAAAAGTTTAAAATCACAGGTGATTAAAAAACATGGATACACAGATAAAATTCAGATAGTATGTAAGTGAAAATCCTGAGTTTTTCCACCAAGGTGGACTTTATTTTTGTAGAAGTGATTTTTAATCGCCTTTTTAAAACCTTGCTTACATTCTCTAAATATAATAATATAAAAGAGCCAGGTTTTTATGTCATCAAGATATGCAAGAATACGACGTTATTATCATCGGTGCTGGTCACAACGGGTTAGTTTGTGCGGCTTATTTACTTAAAGCAGGTTATAGTGTTCTACTATTAGAAAAACGCCCTGTTCCCGGTGGTGCAGCTACAACCGAAGAATGTATCCCAGAAGCACCAGGTTTTAAATTTAACCTCTGTGCCATTGATCATGAATTTATTCATTTGGGTCCAGTGGTGGAAGAATTAGAACTCACAAAATACGGCTTAGAATATCTAGAATGTGACCCAGTTGTATTTTGTCCTCACCCCGACGGTAAATATTTCTTGGCACACAAATCCTTAGAAAAAACCTGTGCAGAAATCGCTCGTTATAATCAACGAGATGCTAAAAAATATGCCGAATTTACCAATTATTGGCAACGGGCAATTAACGCCATGATTCCCATGTTTAATGCCCCACCCAAATCAATTATAGATATTTTTGGTAATTACAATCTTCAACAAGTTAAAGATTTATTTTCTGTTGTCGGTTCTCCTGCTAAAAGCTTTGATTTTGTGCGGACAATGTTAAATAGTGCAGAGGATATTCTTAATGAATGGTTTGATGAAGAATTTTTAAAAGCACCACTTTCTAGATTAGCATCAGAATTAGGTGCGCCACCTTCACAAAAAAATCTCGCAATTGGAGTAATGATGATGGCTATGCGTCATCATCCTGGCATGGCTAGACCTCGCGGCGGTACAGGTGCATTGGTGCAAGCATTGGTGAAATTAGTTAATAGTAAAGGTGGGGTAATTCTCACGGAACAGCACGTGGAAAAGATTTTAATTGATGATGCTAAAGCGGTAGGAGTCAGGGTGACTGGTGGTAAGGAATATCTAGCAAAACATGGAGTAATTTCTAATATTGATGCCCAAAGATTATTCTTACAAATGACAGAAAAAAGTGATATTGATGCCGTTGATCCTAATTTATGGGAAAGGTTAGAACGGCGCATTATTAACAACAATGAAACCATCCTCAAAATAGATTTAGCATTAGATGAACCTTTGCATTTTTCTCACCACAATCATCAAGATGAATATCTCATTGGTTCAATTTTAATTGCTGATTCCATGAATCATGTTGAACAGGCTCATAATAAATGTACAATTGGCGAAATTCCCGATTCTGACCCTTCTATGTATGTGGTTATGCCTAGCGCCCTTGACCCTAGTTTAGCACCTCCTGGTAAACATACTTTATGGATTGAATTTTTCGCTCCTTATCAAATTGCTGGTGCAAAAGGTACAGGTTTAAAAGGTACTGGTTGGACTGATGATTTGAAAAATAAAGTTGCAGATAGGGTAGTTGATAAATTAGCAACTTATGCCCCTAATGTGAAAAAAGCAACTATTGCTAGAAGGGTAGAAAGTCCAGCAGAATTAGGAGAAAGATTGGGAGCATATAAAGGTAATTATTATCATATTGATATGACTATGGATCAAATGATCTTTTTCCGACCTTTGCCCGAATTAGCTAATTATAAAACCCCCATTGATCATCTCTTTTTAACTGGTGCAGGAACACACCCCGGTGGTTCAATTTCGGGAATGCCAGGACGCAATTGTGCGCGGGTATTTTTGCAAAATAAGCAACCATTCAGTCAAGCTTTAAAGGATGCCGGAAATTCAATTAAGTCTACAGTTGGTTCGGTTTTTGGGATTGGATAGCTCTTACTTAGCCACAGGATAAGTTATAGCACATCAGTATCAGTTCTTAAACTTAGCGGCTGTGCTACCTGTATCTAGCGGGCAAGATGCCCGCACCACAAGAGTTTCATGATTTAATTTTGTACCTCATCAGTGGGGAAAACGCTGTAATTCTCGCTTGGTTAGCCAGTTACCAAAAAATTTTTCAATTAAACCTAATTCCCTATTGCCAAAATAAAAAAATAGGCTATAATCAGAAGAGTGACACCCAAGGGCGGGTGGCGGAATTGGTAGACGCACCGCACTCAAAATGCGGCGACCGTGAGGTCATAGGAGTTCGATTCTCCTCCTGCCCATTTTTAATAACAACCTGAATATCCTGAAGTATTATAATTTACTCCTAGCTGCTAGTTACCGATTTATGGTATCTAGATAACGCCAGGAGTATGATCAAACATTTAAATTACATCGGTAGTATCAGTTAACTTCTTCATTTTTTGGTATATTAGCACGAACTACACTTGACTTGGAAGTGTAATTGTAATTGTAATTGTATGCCATTCCTCGGAATTTCTCGCCGTTCACAACTAATCCCAGTAAATTGACGGGAGATGTTTTAAAAGTCTCAAGGACGTGCTTTAAGACTGTTTTATCTGTTTTATCAATCCTTGCAACTAGTATCACACCATCAGCATGAACTGCCA
>B570J13885_100188_pt1 | contig 8177 bp, 10 predicted proteins | sample LakMenEpi21Jul08_FD_13885 | JGI IMG/M metagenome (IMG submission 13885)
AAAGAATATCAAACCCTCCAAGAAACCGAAGCCATAGCCCGTGAATACCTCCTCCAATATAACTCCAACAAACGAGAAACCACAATCAAACCCGGTTATTTTTGGTAATGGGTAATGGGTAATTCGTAATTCGTAATTCGTAATGGGTAATGGGAAGACCAGATTTTGAAGAGTTACAAGTGTATAAATTATCAGAAAAATTAGCAAATGAAATTTGGAAAGTGATTATGGGATGGGATAATTTCAGTAAAGATACAATTGGTAAGCAGATTGTGCGTTCAGCAGATAGCATTGGAACAAATATAGCAGAGGGTAGAGGACGTTATAACTTTCAAGACAATAAACGCTTTATTAAAATTGCTAGAGGTTCTCTAAATGAAACAATTCATTGGATGCGACTTGCTTATGTTCGTAAATTATTAACAGTTGAACAAGTAAATATTCTCAAACCGTTAATAGAGGAACTTTCACCCAAGTTAAATGCTTACTTAAACTCATTGGGAACTGGAAATAGTAACAAATAGGTTTTCCTCACCAATCACCAATCACCAATTACCAATCACCAATTACCAAAATCATGGAATCACCAATAGAAAGAATCAAACTTTCCCAAACAGCCAAAGAACAACTACTCAAACTCAAACGCAGCACCAAAATTGAACAATGGAACATATTATGTCGGTGGGCTTTTTGTCGTTCCCTCGCAGAACCCACAGCACCTTCACCCATACCTATTCCCCAAGATAGTAACGTCGAAATGACATGGCGGGTTTTTGGTGGAGAAATAGCAGATATTTTATTGTTAGCCCTGAAACAACGCTGCTATAATGATGGTTTAAATACAGACAGAGAAACCCTGATTACCCAATTTCGTTTACACTTACATAGAGGTATTGGTTACTTAGCAGGAGATCAAAATATTAAGAAAATTGAAGATCTAATTGAACTATCCACAAAGAAAGTAAGATCCTAATTTTACTTTCTTTAGCCAGCATAGCAAGATCATCTCTATGAAAGAAATTCAAGCACTGCGACAGGCCTTCCAAAGCCAGAAAATGGGTGCTCTACTATTATTAGGCTTTGCATCAGGTCTACCCCTATTTCTTACTAGTAGAACCCTACAACTATGGATGCAAGATGCTAAAGTTGATATTGCCAGTATCACCTTATTTGGGTTATTAAGTTTACCTTATTCCTTAAAATTCCTGTGGTCGCCACTATTAGATAGATTTACACCACCATTCTTAGATGGAAGAAGAGGATGGTTAATTATCACCCAAATTGGGTTAGTATTAGCGATCGCTGCCCTTGCGATTCAACAACCAGCCCAAAACGACCAGATATTACAAATTCTGGCCATTAATTGCCTAATTATTACCTTCCTCAGTGCCACTCAGGACATCGCTGGGGATGCCTACCGTACGGACATTTTAAACCCCCTAGAGGCTCAACCAGGTGCATCTGTGTGGGTATTAGGCTACCGAATCGCCCTATTTATCACCAGTTCCCTGTCCTTAGTTTTAGCAGATTATCTCCCTTGGAATCTAGTATATTTACTTATGGCAGTGATTATGTCAGGCAGTATATTTACTACCTTGTGGTCGCCGGCAGAATACAAACTGCAAGACAAAACACAACTAGCGCCCATTTCCAGGGAAGACGTGATTTTTATAGTCTTGATCACTTTACTAGTAGCAGGGTTAATTGCTGGGGTTTTTGTGGGCTTCATTCCCCTGCGTGTATTTTATTTATTATTAGCAGGATTATTAATTACTTGGATCACAGCATCATTATTATTACCAGACTCTCTCCTGGGTGAAGTTCAAGAAAATAGCCCCCCTCAAAACTTACAAACAGCTATTTTTCTGCCTTTTAAAGAATTTTTCCACCGCTTTGGCCTCAAACAAGCAAGTTTAACACTAGGTTTTATCCTTCTCTATAAACTAGGTGATTCTTTAGTTGGGATTACAGCCAATTTATTTCTGAGAGAAATAGACTTTACCAAAACCGAGATAGGTGCAATCCAAGCGGGAATGGGATTTCTTGCCACCACCGTGGGCGTATTAGTTGGCGGTGTGATCATGACCAAAATTAACTTAAATCGCAGTTTATGGATATTTGGGGGGCTGCAATTATTGAGTAACTTAGGTTATTATGCCCTAGCGATAGCTCACAAAAAAGATTATTCTCTGTTAGTAATAGCAGTGAACATCGAAAACTTTTCCGCTGGACTAGTGACAGTTGCAACAGTCGCCTTTGTGATGAGTCTCTGTAATCACCGATTCACCACCACTCAATTCGCTTTATTTTCTAGTTTGATGGCCATTAGTCGAGACGTACTTTCCGCCCCCGCAGGTAGTTGGGCTACAGCCACAGGTTGGCCGACATTTTTCTTGCTCTCTCTTGTAGCAGCGTTACCTGGTTTGTTACTATTACCTATTGTTGCCCCTTGGAATCCCAAAGCATTGGCAGCAAATAGACCAGGACTAGAAGCAGAAGATATATGGGAACACAAGTAGTTATTCTTGTCGGTACGTTCGTTCTAATAGTTACAGGACTATTACTGGGCTATGTCCTCTCACAGTTAGTTCTCCAAAATCTGGCCGTTAATCTTCTCACACTCCTGGGAACTATCAGCCTGATCCTAATTTTTGGTACACTTTATTACGTCCTATTTTGGCAACTGCGACGCGAACCCGTGCAAACAATCAATCCTAGCATCCCCAACCCACCAGATGAAGCAGTGACTGGCAACTACCTCAAAAATCGCCTTATCGCTAGATTATCAGGAGACGTGGCGGCGGCTGAAAGGTTAATTGAGCAAGCTAAACAAAACGCTCCGGGAATGCCTGAAAATTGGTACTGTGAAAAAGTTCTCAATGAGTTAGACCAAGATCAGCAATAGTAGTTGTTTGCTAAACCTGAATAATTGCTAGGATGAGTTCAATACTATTGCTATTTGTTTGGAATCAACAACATGACTATTTTTCGTCAGTATATAGCCCCTTTGATTGCCGTCTTGATATTTGCCATAGCTTTGGCAGCAGTCAGTGCTCGCATCTTTTTACCCTCTGATATGGCAGCCCCCGCTCCCATCGGCATGATAATTAGGTAATTGGGGAATAAGTCTATTGTGAATTTCATTCCCGGCTATTCCCTTCGTCAAGGTTCTACTCTGGATCAAGCCCTCTTGGTCAAGTTTATGCGATTGACTTATCAAGAACAATTCCCTCATCAGGACTTTTCTCACTTAGCCCGTACAGTTGAACAATACCTCTCCCGTGATACCCCTTTATGGTGGGTATCTGAACAGTTAGGTGAGCAAAGTCCAGAGAACAGGGAAGTTTCCCCCATAGCTTGTCTTTGGCTGGGAAATGCTATAGATCAGGTAAGCGGCGATCGCCATCCGCATATTTTTCTCCTCTACGTTATCCCAGAACATAGACACAGAGGTATTGGCAAAGCATTAATGGCTTATATAGAAGATTGGGCTAGACAAAAAGGATATCACCAAATCGGACTACAAGTATTTCAAGCCAATACACCCGCATTAACTCTTTATCATCAATTTGGTTATCAAGAACAATCCCTCTGGATGCTAAAATCACTGGAGTTAGGGAAAAGGGAACAAGAAACAAGGAATAGGGAATAGGGTGACAGTGGAATAATTATGTACGACGAATACGAACTCAGCCTACTTGATGCGGAAGAGGAGCTTATTACCCCTCTAGACCAACTAGAACCACTTACTGATGAATCAGAAGTGGAAAAACCTGATGCAGAATTAATGCTGGTACTCCTAGAAAATCCCCACCCCCAGGAACGGATGTTAGCAGCGCGTGCTTTTTGTGATCTTCAAGATCAACGGGCTACACCCCATCTCATCCATCTATTAACAGATAACTGTCCCCTAGTACGAGTCAGCGCCGCCTATGGTATTGGTCGCAACCCTGCTAAAGAAGCCGTAGAACCATTAATTATACAACTCAACCGCGACTGGAATGGTTATGTTCGCAAGGGTATAGTCTGGGCTTTAGGAAATTGCCGCGATCATCGTTCTTTAGCACCCCTCATAGATGCCCTAAAAACCGATATTCCCGCCGTTCGTCTCTGGGCAGCCAGCGCCCTAGCACAGATGACAGAAGTAGGATATGAAGCCATTGTCGGTGCAATTCCTGCCCTGATTGAAGCTTTGGTTAAAGACCCCATAGCCGCTGTGCGTAGTAACTCCGCTTGGACAATTGGCCAACTTTGCAAAGAACTACCATCTAATGTTGTTTATGCTACAGCCATAGACGCATTAATTCAAGCCTTTGCCGAAGACGAAGATTTAGGAGTGAGAGAAGATACCAAAGCTGCACTACTGGGAGTAGGAGATCCTCGCGGTTTACAATTAGTCGAAACCCTCGAACAGGAAGGATGGTTTTAAAAGTCAGGCAATAGGCAAGAGTAAGAGGGTTTTCAGCTACTTAATAGTAGTATCATTGATTCGACGCATATTTAACCTTCTTTCACCGAAACGGAGGAGTCTTTCAATAGCTAAAAGACGGTTTCCCCAGACTATAACTTGATAGGAATCCCCTTGATTTTCTGCTTGTAACGATGTGGGAAATTGAGATTGGAGGAGATTGAGAGCTTTTCTAGCCGTAATTAAATTAATAGCAGAAGGTACAGAGGCCAGTTGATTTAGCGCGTCCTGTAATTCCTGATCCATCTGTTTAAACTCAGTAGTAAAGATTGCAGACTTATCTAACTGAGCATTTTTTTGTACTACCCGCCATTCCCTTTGCAAAGCTGCATAACGAAACGCCGCAGTGCGAAAAGGTTGCCGTTGGGGTATAGGTTCATTTTTAATCCCTTGGGTACTATTAAGTATTTGTTCTAGTTCATCATTAAAATTTGCCACTGCAAACAACGCATAACCATTAACGGGTAAATCTCGCACCAATTGTAATTGATCAAATGCACCTATATTTGGCAATGACAAAAGACGGATTCCGGGAACTAACAAAGTAGAGCCTAATTTTGTAGAAGTAATCCAGGGTTGGGCTAATCCCTGAAATCGGGGTGTATCTAAAGCATAGGTCATTGGTACAATTAAATCTATATCTCCTCGTCTTGCCCATACTTCCCAATGTTGTTGAATTTTTTCGATACGTTCATATTCTGGAAGGGGAAAAACAGCCACTGAGAGAATCAGAGTTTTCCGCTTTTGTCGCAACGTCTGCGCTAATTCCGCTACAAAGTTATCCACCTGTTGGGTACGGAATACTGTCCACTGTTGCCATAAATCCTGTTGACTGGGGGAAATAGTCAAAGGATCTATACCAGTTTGCTGTTGAAATTGCTCCCTAGCGGCTTTACCATAGCCATAGGTGCGACCAGCCAAGGGGTCTTGAAAAGGATAACGAATATAATCTAAGTGAATACCGTCTACCTGATAGCGAGTCACAATTTCTGTATATAATTTCAGTAAATACTCGCGGACTTGGGGATTAGCTGGATCTAAAAAAGGCTTGGTTTGACCAATGGGAATTATATTACCTTTATTATCATAATTAGCCCAATCGGGATGTGCTGTTAGTACAGGTCCCAAATAGTTAGGACTAACATTAATAATTTGATTATGAGCGGTATTGCCGGCGGCGAATACCCACACCCAAGCGTGTAATTCCATCCCCCGTGCATGAGCTAGTTTAACAGCAGATTCTAGGGGGTCCCAGTCATGAATGAGGGGGTTTTGTTGGGGTGCTACCTGACTGGGATAAATGGGATAACTGGCATTGATAGTTTCTAAAAAAATTGTATTAATTCCGGCTTGTGCTAGTCTATCAAAGACTTTGGCTAATTCGGCTTCATTACCTGCTTTTACAATCGTACCTCTGTCTAACCAAATTGCCCGAATTTCTGGTTGTGCTAATCGTTGATTAGTTGGAAATTGTTGCCATAAATTTGCCTTAGTTTCTAACCATTGCTGTCGCGCTAATGCATAGTTTTTTTGTTGAATTAATAAGGGGATATTTTTGATTGTTTCTCTAGCGTTTTCTATTGCTACTACTTGTTGTACTTGGGAATTAGTGGTACTATTATTGATGTTTTTAGAAGAATTATAAGCTAATGCTGCTACATGGGTACTTTCTAATCTACCAATGAGATTTTCTAATTCTTTTTGCAGGGAAATTTCTTCTTTTTTATTAATTGGTTGATTAGAATTAGGGACAACATCTAACCGGACATTTTGCTCTAGTTGATTAATTGGATCAATTAAATTTTCATTGATGATTTTTGCAGAACCTAATAATTCTGAATTTCTTGACTTTGCTTGCAATTGGGAAGTAATATTTGTTTTCTTATTAGGGTTTTTGGCTGGTGGAGATTGGGAGGTAACAGTTGGTTTTTTAAGAGTTTGTGGTTTAGGTTTTTTGGTTCAGTAATGATTATTGACTGACAATTTTTAGCAGGATAAGAAACTTGATTTTTACTATTATTTGTTAATTTTAAATGACGATTTAAAGCTGCTTTTAACCAAGCAATATCTAATTCTACAGATGCTACTTGATTTTTTCCCCAATGCCAACCGAATAAAGTAGATTTTTCAGTTGTTAATATTGCAGGTGGACGCTCCTTAGAGTTCCAAACTACAGGACTTTGGGTAGTAGAATTATTAGGAATAATCACACCACCGATAACAGAACCAAACAGTTCTTTTTGATTTATCCAATCGGGAATAGTTTTATTTGTGGGTTGTAAATTTTCCATAGTATTAAAGCTAAATCCCCAATAACCTCCCAAGAGTTTTCGTAATAATTGTCGGACTCCTGGGGTAGATAAATTACCCACTGGACCACTAGCTATTAAATATCCACCTTGACTCACCCATTGATCTAAAGCGATCGCCTGTTCCGTTGTCAATAGCTCTACATTTGGCAAAAATAACACCCGTGGTTTACCCCAATCATTGGGATCTTTAACTTGACTCAGAGGAACAATACAATAGTTAACATTTAACTTTTGTAAACGACTACTAATTTCTTGCCATTGTTCAGGATTATTCTCGCTATTGACCACACTAAATACAGGAAAATCATTTTTTACTGCTTTTACCGGCAATACTCCCAGGACATTAAACAGAAACAGGTTAACATTTAAAATAACGAATCCCACTGTCTTTCTATTCATCAGTCCGTTGTTAATTATTTAGAGGGTAGGAAAGATTTTTGTACATCATCAATCCTATTGAAAATAAGTATTAATTAATTCCTGCACTCCTGCTAGGGGGAAAATACTGACATTTAATTATTGAGATAGGATAGTTTTTCAACATTCAGATCATCTGATAAAATCAGAATAAATCAACAAAAGGTGGCACTTATGGCAACCCTACTCAGTGAAATTAAATCACAGACTGGACTGGTCATCTCCTGGGAAGCCTTACCCGATGATTTTCAGTTAGAGGACGAACCAGTGGAAAATACAGGACAACCACTTTTAGCGGGGGCTTTACGTGAAAGTTTAGAAATTAGTGGATTTCTGCAACCACAGATGTTAATTGCTGCTAATTTTGGGCTATGTTCCACATTAAATGGGCAATTTATCGCTAAAGCACCAGATTGGGTATACATACCTTCAGTTAAAGAGATATTACCTGATAGGAAAAGTTATACCCCCAATTTAGAAGGGGATATACCGGCAGTAGTGATAGAGTTTTTATCAGATAAAGACGGTGGGGAATATTCAGTTAAACGTACCTATCCACCTGGGAAATGGTTTTTTTATGAACAAATTTTACAAATCACTACGTATATAATTTTTGAGCCAGAGGGGGGATTATTAGAATATTATCAACTGGAAAATGGACGTTATGAATTACAGCAACCAGACGAAAATGGTCGTCATTGGGTTGATACAATGGGACTATTTTTAGGAACATGGAGAGGTGCAAAGGAAGGCCGTAACGGGTACTGGTTGCGATGGTGGGATAAAAAAGGTAATTTGTTATCTTGGGCTGTAGAATTGATTGAACAGGAACGTCAACGGGCAGAACAAGAAAGTCAACGGGCAGAACAAGAACACCAACGCGCAGAACAAGAACGTCAGGAAAAAGAACGACTAATAGCTTATTTGCAATCTCAGGGGATTGATCCTAATATACATCTTCCGTGAAAACTATGGGGGCA